>Ga0209427_10005312_pt1 | contig 14777 bp, 12 predicted proteins | sample DeeMarSWOR136_30_FD_187465 | JGI IMG/M metagenome (GOLD analysis project Ga0209427, IMG submission 187465) | Marine sediment microbial communities from White Oak River estuary, North Carolina - WOR-1-36_30 (SPAdes) (version 2) | ecosystem: Environmental > Aquatic > Marine > Intertidal zone >...
CTCACGCCGACCCGCCTATTGGCGGCTTCACTCCATACCGAACCAAAAAAATCTGGGGAAAGCTATAAATCATCCCGAACTACATCGACGAATTACCGCGGCGGTACCACCGTGACTTCAAAACCAAACTGGGTGGTTGATTATTTATTTCCCCGTTTTTCCAGGACTGTCAGGTTCTTTATAGATTTACAGGTATACCTCGGCTTTTGAGGTATTCTTTCATTTGTCTTATGGTGTAATTTCCAACGTTTTGTTAAAAGTCTTGTTCAGGGGGTTCAGGTATTAGGGGCTTGAGGAGTTTGATAAGTTCCGAGATATGAACTGTTGCAACTGACCAGATACGTTCGTGTTTAATCTCACCGTACTCATGGGCAAGGACGTGGCGCTGGGCGATAATCTTGATCCATGGAATCTGAGGATGCTTGGATTGGAAGTCAGCAGAGACGTTTCGGGCAGCTTCACCGATAATCTCAATGTGGCGTTCGACAGCGCCACGCAGAAGACGGTCGGTGTTGTAGTCATTAAAGGTCTTGCCGACAAGAAACTGCTGGATAGCCATTGATGCATCAAGCATATCCCACAGGTATGAGATGTCACTGCTTTCAGGACGCATAGACCACCTTATGTCTTCGAAGTATCTCCTGTCTCCGGAAGGGATTGCGCAGAGCATCTTTTTCTACTATGTCCACATCCCGACCGAAGAGGTCCTGCAGCTCCTTGCGCATATCAAGTATGTCCCACATACTCCAGGGAGCATCGCTCTGAAAAGTGACGAGGACATCGATATCGCTATCTGGGCCGAAATCCTCCCGCAGAACAGAACCAAACAGAGCAAATTCGGTTATCCTCCACTTCCGACAAAACTCTGCGATTTTCTCTTCCGGCAGGTTAATTCTCTGAAACTTCACTATTATTCTCCTGCTTATATTATTTCCTGCTCTATCTCTATAGCACAACTACTTTCTGGAGTCAAGCCTGCTTTGCAGCTCGCTGTTTGCAGAGTTTTATAGATTTACAGGTATGCCTCGGTCTCTGAGGTATCCTTTCATTTGTTTTATTGTGTAGTTTCCAAAGTGTGTGATTGAAGCCATAAGGACTGCATCTGCCCCGCCGTCAACGATGGCATCGTAAAGGTGTTCGAGTATTCCCGCTCCGCCGGAGGCTATTACAGGGATATTGACCGCGTCTGTAACGGCTTTGTTCAGTTCGTTATCATAACCTGCTTTAGTGCCGTCGGCGTCCATACTGGTCAGCAATATTTCGCCCGCACCAAGCTCTTCGCTTTTAACAGCCCATTCAACCACGTCAATATCGGTCGGTTCCGAGCCGGCCTTTACGCAGACCTGCCATTTGCCGGGACGCTCTTTCGACCGGCGGGCATCAATGGCAAGGACAACACATTGATTTCCAAAACGCTGTGCAGCTTCGGCAAGCAGGTTCGGATTTTCAACGGCAGCGGTGTTTACGGAAACCTTTTCAGCACCACTTCGCAGAAGCTCGTCGATTTGTTCGACTGTCTGTATGCCGCCACCTACCGTGAACGGGATGAAGACATTTTCGGCAACCTTTTCAACAAGCTCGACAATCGTTTTGCGAAAGTGAATGGTCGCGGTAATATCGAGGAACACCAGCTCATCGGCGCCGGTGTCACTATATCTTGCACCTAATTCCACGGGGTCGCCCGCATCGCGAAGATTCAGAAAATGGACACCCTTAACCACGCGGTTGTCTTTAACATCGAGACAAGGAATAATTCTTTTCGTCAGCATTTTAAAGCTTACCGTTTACAAATATCATAGAAATTCTGCAAAACCTTCAATCCGGTGTTACCGCTTTTTTCGGGGTGAAACTGCGTGCCGTATATATTCGCCTTCTGAACTGCAGCGGGCAAGTAAAAGCCGTAGTCGGTAAATGCGACCCTGGCCTGGCCGTCCGCAACCTCAGCATAGAAAGAGTGTGCGAAATAAAAATGTTTTTCACTTCCGAGGCCGGCAAATAAATCCATATCTTCAGGCAGCTCTACCAAATTCCAGCCCATGTGCGGAACCACCCGGCCGGGCGGAATAGTAACAACACTTCCGGACACTAATCCCAGGCCGTTGTGCCTGCCATATTCGCTGCTTGTCTCGAAAAGCATCTGGTAGCCGACGCAAATACCCAAAAGCGGTGTGCCCCCCAAAGCAACCTCTTTTATCAGCTCAGCAAGGGAGCCCAATGCGTTGACAGCATAACCGAAGGCAGCAACCCCGGGTAAAACGATGCCGCTGGCTTCTTCAACGGTCTTAGGTTCACAGCTAAGCTTTGCCTCGCAGCCGATATACCGAAAGGCGTTACATACGCTTTTGACATTGCCAACGTTATAATCGATAACAACTATCATAAACTAAATTAAACGACATAAAAGCTCTTTCGTCAAATAGTAATGTCTGATAGAGCTATTAGTAGAACTGATTTGTGAAACAAACGGAATTGCCCTATAATTATAAGCAGAACTTAACTGGAATTGTGGGAATGAGTTTTTTATTTTGGGATAACGTTATGACGGATGTGCTTTTTGTCGATTTAACTTTCAACAGGACCCCGCTTGACTAACGAATATTTGGGATAACAAATGTGCGGTATAGTAGCTTATCTTGGTAAAAAAGTTGCACAGCCAATTCTCATAGAGGGCTTAAAGCGTCTGGAATATCGTGGTTACGATTCGGCTGGTGTGGCGCTATTGGGTAGCGGTGCTATAAGAATCAAAAAAACCAGCGGCAGAATCAGCGCTCTGGAAGAGATTTTAGATGAGCCAAATGCCGCCGAGACTTTCGGTATCGGACACACACGCTGGGCCACTCACGGAGAGCCCAACTCTGTTAATGCCCATCCCCATCTGGACTACACCGGTAAAACCGCCGTCGTCCATAACGGCATCATTGAAAACTACGGAACGCTCAAGACCTGGCTCCAAAACGAGGGAGCTGAGTTTGCCAGCGAAACAGATACCGAGGTGATAGCAAACCTAATCGGCTATTTTTATGCCAACCCGGACAACCCGGACGAGCAAAAGAAACCTGATGGTCAGAACAAATTCGAATGGTCGGTCCAACGGGCCCTTCAGGAAGTGCACGGCACCTTCGGCCTGGCGATTGTCTGCTCAGACTTTCCCGATACCATCATCGGCGCCAAAAAGGGCAGTCCCTTGATTTTAGGCGTCGGCGATAATGAATATATCCTGGCCTCGGATGCCGCTGCAATCATCGAGCATACAACCCAGGCAATATACCTTGCCGATAACGAAATGGTTACTATCACGCCGGAGGGATTCCATACCAAAACAATCAATAACATCACCGTCAGCAAAGAGCTACAGCAAATTGAATTCTCATTGGAACAAATCGAGTTAGGTGATTTCCCCCACCATATGCTCAAAGAGATATTCGAGCAGCCCAAGGCCCTGAGTATCTGTATGGGCGGTCGAATCGATTGCCAAAACAACAGGATTAGACTTGGCGGTATAGCTTCGTACCTGCGCGAGCTGACACGCACAAGAAAGCTCATCCTCACCGCCTGCGGAACGGCATTCCACGCCGGCCTCGTCGGTGAATTTTTATTTGAGCAGTTGGCACGTATCCCCGCAGAAACCGAATACGCCAGTGAATTTCGATATCGCAATCCAATCATCGAAGACGCGACCGTCGTTATTTCAATAAGCCAGTCCGGAGAAACCATCGACACCCTCGCCGCGGCAGAGGAAGCCAAAGAGCGGGGGGCAACCGTGCTCGGTATTGTTAACGTCGTCGGCTCCTCAATCGCCAGAGCTACCGACGCAGGGATATATTTGCACGCGGGGCCTGAAATCGGCGTTGCCAGCACAAAGGCCTTTACCGCACAGGTCGCGGTCCTGACAATGCTCGCAATCGAATTAGGCAGAAGAAGGCACATCAGTAGCGACCAGGCAAACATGTATATCGAGGAGCTTTCCCAAATACCGGACAAGATAAGCATCATACTAAACCAATCCGACCACATTAAACAAATCGCCGCGGCAAATATCGACCAGGACAACTGGCTCTTCCTGGGCAGGGGCGTCAATTATCCAGTCGCCCTCGAAGGTGCCCTTAAGCTCAAAGAAATAAGCTATATCCACGCCGAAGGCCTGCCCGCTGCGGAGATGAAGCACGGCCCGATTGCTCTGATTGCCGATGCTATGCCCGCGGTTTTCATCGCCACCGCCGGGCCGCAATATGAAAAGATTATGGGCAACATCGCCGAAGTCAGGGCACGCGGCGGCCAAACCATCGTCGTCGCAACCGAAGGCGACGAGAATATCAAGCAATACTCCGACCATTTAATCACCATACCCAATGCTCCGGAGCTTTTGCAGCCGATGCTGACTGTTGTGCCGTTGCAACTTTTGGCCTACCACGCTGCCGTGCTTCGCGGACACGATGTCGACAAACCCCGAAACCTTGCAAAAAGTGTTACAGTCGAGTAAACTGTCTCACTTGATGATTAGAACAAAAACAATCACTTCAGCCTGGTTTGGGCCCTGCTCAACAGCGAAACGAGCTCCGTTTGGCTTTACCCTTGTGGAGCTTCTCGTCGTTATAGCAATCATTGCCCTTTTGCTCTCTATACTTATGCCGTCGCTCAGAAAAGCCAAGTCTATGGCGATGCGTCTGGCGTGCGCCCATAACCTCAAGCAAATCGACTTGGCTGTGAGCTTCTATCTCAATGAAAACGACAACACGTATCCCTGTGCCCAGGACCCTGTCTCAACGGAGCCGCCTTACTGGCTGTGGATGGGTCGCGGCTGGCGCTTCCTTGTCGAGCCTTATCTGGGTGGTAATATCGATGCGAAAAATCCTTCTGTCCTGTTCTGTCAGCAGGACCATATCGCAAAAGACAAATACGAGTCCACGAGTTATTCCTACTCAATGGCCTTTTACCACAGCCCAGAGCAGATTGACGATATGAACAGTCCTGCCGACACCTACACCAATCCCAAGCCCTCCATCCCCCAGAAAAACACGAATGTAGCAAAACCCTCCGGCAAGATTCTCATCGGCGAATGGCTCAGCAATCATTTACCCATCGATGATGATAAAGGATGGTGGTGCTGGCAGGGCAGCAGGAATTATCTTTTCGTTGACGGACAGGTTTGTTTCCTTAAAGCCAAACAGATTCGACCCGCTCGGGACGAATTTCCCAATGCAAACCTGACAGTTCGCGGCATCAAAGGCACCGACTGGCGCCGTTAGAAATTCGACCCAAATCTGGATTTACCTTTCCCACGACAAGAAAAGGCGTTATCCTCTAACAAAGATTTCTCCTATTACAATGATAAAAGCCACCAGAAAAAAAGTCCCAAAGTTTAAAGGAGAAAGAATGGGGAATGTATGAAGCTGTATAAGGAAAAACGGTAATGAACCGTTCTGATGTTAAAGAATTGTACTTTATTACTCTTATTTCCAATGTCCGGTCTATTATTGAGTACGGGATATTATCCCACAATAAGTCTGTTAAAATTCTACATGATGATTCTCTCCCAATGCCAAAAATGCAGGAGAAGCGTAAGATCAAAAAAATTCCTGGAACGAACAAGAAGCTACACGATTATGCCAATCTCTATTTCGATGCTCATAATCCTATGCTAAGCAGGCGTCGAGATAGAAACAATGAGATATGTGTTTTGCGCATAAATGCGAATGTTCTGGATTTGCAGGGAGTCATAATTGCAGACCAAAATGCCTCAAGTGAATATGTCCGTTTTTATCCAGTAACACAAGGATTAGCTGCAATCAATAAAGATAGGCTTTTTGCTAAATATTGGACACATACTGAAAATATTTATGAGGAGTGGGCACACAAGTCCATTAAGTGTGCGGAAGTCCTTGTGCCGGACGAGGTTGAGCCGCGATACATTTTGGGCGCCTATGTCGCAAATCAAGCAGCTTTGGCTGCTTTCAAGAAACTCAAAATAGAATTGACCGTAAGTATTAAAAGTGATATATTCTTCTAAGAGGATGTTATGAAGATTCTAATAGGCGATATTTTGAAATCCAAAGCACAAACCCTCGTCAACACAGTAAATTGTGTAGGTACCATGGGCAAGGGAATAGCTCTGGAGTTTAAGAAGCGATTCCCCAAGATGTTCAAAGACTATATAGAACGTTGCAAACGTAATGAAATACATGCAGGTCACCCTTATATATACAAGAGTTTAATAGGTCCGCAGATTGTGAATTTCCCGACCAAAGACCACTGGAAGTCTGTCTCCAAAGTAAACGATATTGAGCAGGGCTTAGATTTTCTTTTAGCACATTATAAAGAATGGGGTATTACTTCGATAGCAATTCCACCACTCGGCTGTGGAAACGGTCAATTGGAATGGAAAGTCGTTGGCCCCCTGATTTATAGTCGAGCCAAACAAATGGAGATTCCTGTTGAAATCTATGCTCCATACGGTACGAGTTTTACAGAACTGACCAAGTCATTTTTAGAAAAAGCCGGCGAATCTATGAAGCCTGATAACAGCTCCTCAAGGAATAAACAGATTCCCTTTAACCCGGCATGGGTTGGGCTTGTGGAGATTTTACATCGGATCAAAGAACAACCATATCATTGCCCTGTTGGCAGAACGATCTTCCAGAAAATTGCATATGTAGCTACTCAACAAGGACTTCCTACAGGATTTAACTATCAGAAATCAAGTTATGGACCTTTTTCCAAAGAGCTTAAACTTGCCGAATCAAAGTTAGTTAATAACAATCTCTTGCAGGAAGAACGTTTGGGCAGAATGTTCGAAGTTAAGGTTGGTCCGAGATTCGTTGAATATCGGAAACGCTATGAGTCTTTGCTGGAAAAATACGCTTATATAATTGAAAAAACCACAGACTTGTTTATGCGAGTGGACACAACACAAGCGGAAACAATTGCTACGGTAATATTTACCGTAACTGCGCTTAAGCAAAAGAGCAAATCCCCAGTCTCGGAAATGGATGTCCTTGAAGCAGTGATGCAATGGAAACAGCGAAGGAAACCAAAATTAGATAAAACAACGGTCGCCTCAACTATCCGCAATCTTGGTATGCTGCATTGGCTTGATGTGCAACCTGATGATAGATTACCTGTGTCTGAAGAAAGTGAGATATACGTTTGAGAATATGTTATGTAACGTGATGCCTCAACTGCATAAGTTCGTAATAGCAAATATCCATTCGTTCTGAACTATGAAGTACCAAGGACGTCGGCCATTGAATATAAAGCGGGTTCCTTTCCAATCAGCCATTTTGCTACCCGCAGTTCCCCCTTACAAAAGTGTATTTACTGTTGGCGGTATAATTTAGAGTAACAGTCTTGCCGAGAGTGCCAAAAATTACCGAATGAACACCATTGATACCACCGGAACGGACACGAAAACGCCATTGCTATTTATCAGATTATGAGACCTCTTACTGTGTGTTCTTCCGGCTGCTGAAGAAGCTGCTGTATCCTCCGATTTGGGACTCTGCTTTGCTTGAACCATTACCATCTTTTTCGGTGTCTTCGGCCAGCAGTGCTCGATAATTTTTTACGACCTTCTTGTAAGCATTGGCGTGTTCTTCAATTATCTCAGGCCGATAGTGCTTAAACCAGGGAATCCCGAAAACCCGTCGGTTAATACCTTCGGAAACCGGAAGGGATTCAACATATTGTTCAACTTTTGCAGATTCATCCCGCCCTTCGGAGGGGCGGGATTCGTCAAGGTAAGCAATCCGCGTCGGCCTTCCATGTCCGTAAACGTCCATGGTCGTAAAAAGTGGATGCAAGTGCAGGGGCTTATTGCAGCCGGGATTGCATATCGAACCTTCGGCAGTAACTGCTTCGCTGAACTTAGACAACGAAAGACCTTCGAGCTCCTCCGTGACATACTTAAAAAGTGGAAAGTACCAGCCGCCCTTGGTGGTTTTCGTACCCTTTGGGGGACGCATCGGCCTGATTCCCGCACTATCATCGAGCAGGTCACAGAAATAATTCATTGCCCTGTCGATTTCCGCCATTTGTTGGGGATATAATTCCAGTTGCACCAGCCCGAAAGCCGAGCTTAACTGGTGCATGCGATGCTTGAAACCCCCGCAGGGCAATCCGACAAAAGGTTTAAGCTCTTTGAGTGTAATCTCATCATGACGTATATAATGGCCGAATAAAAGGGCACGTTCATAGACCTTTCGGTCGTCGGTAAATAATATACCTGCCTCACCGACGGCCAGAGATTTGCCGCTCATCAGGGAAAAAGCCGCGGCGTCACCGAATGTACCAATTTCTTTGCCCTTATATAAGGCACCGTGAGCATGCGAGCAGTCCTCAAGGATTTTGAGATTGTGCCTGTCGGCGATTTCCATAATGGCATCCATATCGGCCGGCATACCTGCATAATGCACCACGATAACGGCTTTGGTTCGTGGAGTGATTCGGTGTTCAATATCTTTAGGGTCAATGCAAATAGTGTCGGGGTCGACATCGGCGAAAACAGGTGTGGCGCCGAGCGAATAGGCCGGGGCGGCAGTGGCCCAATATGTAAGACTCGGCGATATGACTTCATCGCCGGCTCCGATACCCAGGCCGTACATTGCACCCAGGATTGCTGCGGTTCCATTATTGTACGCCAGGCCGAATTTTCTACCGAGCATTTTAGCATACTTTTTCTCAAACTCCTTCGTTACTTCAAAGCCGGACATCTGCCCGGCCCGCAAAACCCTTAAGACCGACTGCTCATGCCGGTCGGTAACGATAGGCCATTTGAACATGTCCCCTTGTTCCGACTTCACTGCCTTTTCACCACCAAATAGCGCCAACTTGTTTTTCATCTGCTCTTCTAAGACCATATTGACTAATTCTCCCTTCGGTTTGGTTAATTGGTGAGTAGTTAATTGGTTAATTGGTCAGTTAGGACACTCACTACTCACCACTCACTACTCACCACTCACCATTTACCACTCACCAATTACCTGTTCTTTCACTGTTGTGCTAACTGCAGTGCCCTTGTTGTAATGTAATATTTCGCTATCATATTCGGGACCTCCCACTCCGGCAGCTTTCCATCAGCTAAGTATTGCAGGTACTTTTCGGTAACTGTTCGGAAGTGGGCTTCGTGCCCGATTCGATGCTCATTAGGTATCAGCACCTGCCAGGAGTTTGCCTGTCGTTTCAATACTAATCCAGGGTACTTACTTTGCAGCTCAGCCAGAGCTTTTTTCAGAGAAGCTGCCAAATCCTCGACACTGGCGCCTGGTGCCGGCTCCACATAAAGCTCCGGCCGATAGTTCTGTTCTTCACCCTGCCGGATGATGACATTCGCTTTGGTGCCTCTGAACAAAGAATGATGCGTGTCTCCACCGCCCTCAGGTGCCTGGAAATTCCAGGTCACCGCCAATTTTACATACACCCCCTTCATAGTGTAAATCATTTCTCCATTGGCGTAATAGGGCAGGACTCCATCGCTATTTAACTTGTCTTTCAAAAAGTCCGGAAAGTCCGGCGCCCTTGTTACCTTCTCGTACTGCTGCCGTGTGAGCATTGTCGGCCAACGCCGGGCCTCTTTCATCACGATGTCTTTTCGGTAATCGATCGGCTCATCCGGGAAACACGTCCACATCATCAGGTCTATAAGGTGCGTTGTTACGTCCACAAGCCCCTCGCCCTGCTGGGCGGTGTCAAAATACCAGGTAGGCCGTTTTATTGGTAAGCCGGATACGTATTTGAAGAAATGGTGCACGCTTTCCTTCACGACCGCCGGCTCATCTTCGGAGCCTTTTTCCATTTCCCCGAACACCTCCTTATTAAGCACGAATGTTTTCTGAAGCATGCAGAGAATATTGAAACGCTCGGTCATAATATCGTAAAGCAATACCCCCTTTTTCTCTGCCGCCATAAAGGCCTGCTCTAAAAGCTTGAAACCCTCCGCATCAATACACATCGGCTTGTCGGAAAAAACATTAAGACCAGCATCGACGGCGGACTTTATATACTCAGTTTTTTTCTGGTTGTTACCCGACATAACAACGACATCGCCGGGTTTTTCAGTGAGCATCTTTTCGAGGTAGTCATCCCCGGTGTATACTTCTTCCTGCCAATTGGTCGGATTATCCGGGCGGGTATTGAAACTCTCGATACGTTTTAGATATTCCTGTACCTCTGGGCCGGCCGGGGCAAAAACATGGGCGATGGGAGCAACTTGGTCGTACATACTTTTTTGCACCAGAGCCGCGTGATAATGTCCTGGATTGAGAACCATAAGCTTAAAGTTACCATCGGCAGTGGCATCTGTCAGTTTTCTTTCCTCTTGCCGTGTGCAGGAAAACATCACTGTCGATAGGCAAAGAGATAATACGAATAAAATGGCATTTCGTTTCATAACCATACTCCTTTTCCAAATGAATAAGCCTTCTGCAAAATTGAGGTTAGGCATACTTTGGAAAGAAAAAAACGTTTTTTGTTTTTTTCTTTTCAAACAGTATGCTCTTGCACAATGAACAGTTACAGGATTATTTAAGAAAATCAAAAACACAATTTTCTTAAATAATATATGCCTAACCTCAATTTTGCATAACACCTAAACGAATTAGAGGACAGAAGACAGAAAAATCTGATTTCTGACATCTAATTTCTGCCTTTTCGGACAAGCTATCATCCGATTATCCAATAAACCACACCAATCAGTATAGCCACACCCGCCCATGCGGCGAGGAAGCCGAAAATACCAACCATAGTTGGCCTGGGTATTTCAAAATCAGGGTGGCTTATCAGCGTTTTACGCGGAGCCGGTTCCACACCTGCCGGGAGCGTAAATGGCTCGGCCTCCGGCTCATCAGGGCCGATAGGCGTCCGCAAACAGGCGTAAAACCGGTCCAGATTTTCCGCTGGGACCTTTTTTGTAAACAAGCTGACCACAACCAGAACTACAAAGCCCGCACTCAAATAAATAATCATCTGCCAGGGCAGATAGAGCTTGCCATCCCACAGCATAAATGCCGGCAGCTTCTCGGCAAAGTGTGCGTTGAAATCCCAGGGGACAACGCCCAGGGGTCTTGTGCTGGTGAAAATAAATGCGCCCAAACTGGTCAGGGTTGCGGCCCAGGCCCCGGCTACCGTTGCCCGGCGCCAGAAAAGCCCAAGCCAGAAGGCAATTCCCATAAGAGCTGATACCATCCAGTAGAATTCCAGGCCCTTTACGACGCTTTCCAGATTGAAGGCAACAAAGATACCCAGGAACACAACCAGGGCGGACACGATACGGCCGATGAGAGTGTAATGTTTATCGGCTTTGCCGACCACGAAGAATTTTTTATAGATGTTTTCGGTAAACAACGCTGAAGCCACCACCATCAGTGAATCACATGTGCTCATAACGGAAGCGAGCATACACGCAATGAACAATCCAATCAATCCGGGGGCAATATCGGGCAAAAGGTCGCGCGCCATCTGGCCGTAAGCCAGGTCGGCATTTTCAAGCTGGGTGTACATTACAACTGCGCACAGGCCCGTCAGCATCCAGGCAATAGTGCATATCCGTTTGCCGAATATTCCTACAGTAACTCCCATTCTTCCCTCCATTTCCGTCTTGCCTGCCGCACAGTTTGCCATGGTCTCAGGCATCGTTACCCAGCCGACAAGAGCATTAAAGGCAATGACGATAATGTAGAACAGGGTAATCTCCCCCGGCGACACAAGTGAAAGCATATCCGGGTCGGAGATTGATTGCCGCAAACCGCTCATACCGCCGACTTTGGCCAATGCAAACGGCAGAATCAGGAAAGACAGAACAACGGTCAGTAGTCCCTGGACAAAGTTGGTTGCGATAGCCGCACTCAGTCCGCCGGCAACACCATAGATGACGAACATAACAGTCATCGCTATAATAGCGAGATTGGCACTTATTGCCCCGCCGGAGACGGCCTCGACCATCGCCCCGGAGCCTTTTAACATAACTCCGATGGCAACAAGAAGCGGCAATATCCCCATCGCTGCATAAAGCCCGCTGACGCTGCGTCCGTAGCGGACCTCAAAATAATCTCCCGTTGTCACGGCCCGCATTCGGCGAAAAAAAGGCGCAATCAGCCAAAAGAACGGCGTCACAAAAAGCCACAGCCACTGATACCAGATGCCGGAGGCGCCGGCCCTGTACGTCTTGGCGGCGACACTGACCGCCTGGTCGGAATGGGTCCCGGAGCCGAACATAAAGAACGCCATCATTACCTTTCCAAACTTCCGGTCGCCGATGAAGAAACTGGCGGCACTGCGGACCTTTTTTACCGCCCACAGGCCGATGAAGGTGATGCCTACCAGATAGACGATAATGACCGCCCAGTCAATAAGTTTAAGACCTAACATTTATGTACCTCCCATATCAGTTATCGGGGACATTATAGAGCTTGAAAGAAAACCCTGCAAGACCGAAAACCCCGCCAATAAGAAAGAAGAAAATCCTTATGGTTCGATATTTTTCAGTATGTGAGATAGACCAAATCCCACCGAAACCTATTTACTCAATGCCTTCGCAGGTGTCCGTAAGCAGAATTTCCATAAAACAGGTTAGAATTGTACTGAAGATTTGGTATTATTAGCAGAATATTATAAGAGAATCCGGCGATACAGCCGGGCAACAGGCTATAAAAGAAATATGAGGAGTATCAAAATGAATCGTCAAACCGTCAGAGTTCTGCATAGCAAATCAGTAATTTTAACTTGGATAATGTTATTGTGTTTGACCGGCCCAGCCGGTCTGTCGAATCTGAAGGCAGCAGAAATACCCGGCACAACAGCCAATCCTGAGCAGCAGAAATGGAAAGCCGGCATAGCCACAACCGTCATCACGCCGGCCCAGTCGATGTGGATGTCCGGCTACGCAGCGCGGACAAAACCATCAGAGGGAAAGGTCCACGACCTGCACGCCAAGGCGCTGGCACTGGAAGCCTATCCCGAGCGAAGCCGAGGGGATGCTCAGGGCACCAGACTTGTAATCGTCACGGTCGATTTATTGGGCATTCCCCGCCCGTTACGCGACTGGATGGAAAAACAGGTCAACCAGCGCTATAAACTGCCCCCTGAGGGCCTCCTGCTAAACGCCTCCCACACGCATTGCGGTCCGGTTGTCAAGGAGATGGAGGATTCTATTTACGGGGATTCCTTTTACGGCCTGTCACCGGAGCAGATTCAACTAAGCCGGCAGTATATGGAAACTTTACAGCAGAAACTGCTGACGCTGGTCGGTCAGGCGATAGAGAACCTCACCCCCGCACGGCTGGGATATACTCACGCCCGGGCCGGCTTTGCTATGAACAGGCGATTAAAAACCGAACGAGGTTATGTCATCAGCGCTAATCCTGATGGGCCGGTTGACCATGATGTCCCTGTGCTTCGGATTGATAATCCGGATGGCAAACTGCAGGCCGTCGTTTTCGGGTACGCCTGCCATAATACTACGCTTAGCTTTTACAAATTCTGTGGTGATTACGCCGGTTTCGCCCAGATATATCTGGAGCAAGCACACCCTGGAGTAACCGCCTTCTTCGTGGCCGGCTGTGGCGGCGACCAAAATCCATACCCCCGCCGCACACTGGACCTCGCACAGCAGCACGGCCGGGCCCTGGCAAACGGAGTCGAAGCGGCGCTTCTCTGGCGAGCATCGCCCATCCGGGGGCCAATTAGAGCGGCACTGGAAACTGTCACTCTCGATTTCGCGGAACCACCCGGCCGTCAGCAGCTCGAAAAGCAAGCACAGTCCAGCGATAAGTATGAACGCCGACACGCTGAGGTGCTCTTAAAGGAACTGGAACAAAAGGGGAAGATACGCACAGAGTATCCATATTTGGTGCAGGTCATTCAATTCGGCGACGACCTGACTATGGTAGCCCTGGCCGGCGAAGTTGTGGTTGACTATTCGCTGCGTCTCAAAGCCGAGCTGGCTGGCCCGACGGTATGGGTGGCCGGGTACTCGAACGACGTTTTCGGTTATTTACCTTCGCTCCGTGTCTTGCAGGAAGGCGGCTACGAAGGCGGCGGCGCAATGCGATATACCAACCTGCCGGGACCCTTTGCACCTTCCGTCGAAAAGCGGGTCATAGATAAGGTGCACGAGCTGGTCAACAAAGTTAGGGCTGCAAAAAGCAACTGAAATCCTGTCGGATAAGTCAGTGAAAATGATATTATCTTCTTTTACTTTATCTGGTTGATGAGGTCTAAAGCCTCCTTTATCATAATCTCGCCGGCCCCTTTTGCCAGGTTGGTTCCGGAAACAGGTTCGTACCCCCCTTCCTCATACGCCTGGCTGTGACAGACATAGCCGATTGCGTCGTTGCTGACTGAAATAACAAAAAGCTTATCCACGCCCGCTCTTTTTTTAATCTCCAGACCAACCTCGACCAGAATTTCTCCGGGCAATCCTAAAATATAAATATCGCCAAGTCTTAATACTTGTATCTCCGTGGTGATATAGTCTGTTGTTTTATCAACTTTTTCGGCTTTATCCGATGAAGGTGTTTTCTTTGTGGGAAATCTGATTTCTTTTTTTAGCGCATTTAGAGTAGCTTCGCCGCTTGTGGTCACGAATTGAAGTCTTCTAAGCGCTTCGCCCCCAAGGGCCTTACCGATTTGCTGCCGGGGTATTACTCCTCTACGGATAGGCACTGTGTTCCCGGCCAGCCCCAGGGTAAAAAGACAAACCCCTCCTTCCATCTGTTCCACAACCTGTGTAGTGTATGCAGGATAATCGGCCGATATCGTCGTGCTCAAATACGGATATATACAAACAG
>Ga0209427_10005315_pt1 | contig 14774 bp, 7 predicted proteins | sample DeeMarSWOR136_30_FD_187465 | JGI IMG/M metagenome (GOLD analysis project Ga0209427, IMG submission 187465) | Marine sediment microbial communities from White Oak River estuary, North Carolina - WOR-1-36_30 (SPAdes) (version 2) | ecosystem: Environmental > Aquatic > Marine > Intertidal zone >...
TGTTCCGTTGCATATCTCCCCTTTTCCTGTTGCCAATTAATACTACATTTTCACCCGGCGAGAAAGTGAAAAAACGATCCCCTTTACTTTCGCTACTTTCACCCAACGAGAAAGTGAAATAGATATCCCCTATACCTTCGCTATTTCTGCCCGGCGAGAAAATTAAACCAACCGATCCCTGTTACTTTCTCTGATAGGTGCCGATGAGCTCACCTTTCCCAATGATGTGGCCCTCCATTGCCTTGAGAAGGTCTTTCTTTTTCGCCCCCGGATTCAATTCGAGCTCTGTATCCAACGCGTACAGTTTGAAGAAGTACCGGTGTGGCTTCCCGCGGGGCGGGCACGGACCACCGTAGCCGTGTCTCCTGAAGTCGTTGATGCCGTGTCGTGATCCGTTGGGCAGTGTTTCCTTTCCGGGAATTCCTTCTTCCAGCGAGGTGGTATCCGGTGGGATGCAGTAGAGAACCCAGTGAACCCACGTTTTCATCGGTGCATCGGGATCGTCGCAAATCAGTGCGATCATCTTCGTCTCCTCCGGTGCCCCTGTCCAGTTGAGAGGTGGTGACACGTCCTCTCCATCGCAGGTGTATTTCACGGGGATGGATGCATTGTGAGCGAAGGCCGTGCTCGTGAGCTCGATATCCATCACGTCACCCTCCTTTTCAGGTGTTTCCTGCTTCTCCGTTTCCTGTCCCGAACAGGCCAGCAGAATAATGACCAGTGCCGCCACCAGCCACGCGATCGAATGATTGAGCCTTCCTTGCATATCCTCTCCTTTCAGTATGGAGCGAAGTGATGAGATCCCTCCGCTGCGCGTACCATCGGATACAATGTATCGCTGCCCTGGTAGTGTGGAAGTATCGAGTGGAGCCCTTTACAATATTATATGCACACTTCATAGATCCTTCAATTCATAATCCCTTGAGTCATCTCTCCTGATAGGTATAATTTTTTCTTTTTTAATCAGGCTGGATCGTATGTAATGGAGAGAGGTCGTCACCTCGAACTAACAAATCAACGAGAACTGAAACGGTTATACGGTTGTCTTGAAAGGAGAGATCCACGATGGGTACGGGAAGAAGGCAGTGTATTCTCGTTCTGATGGCAGCTATTACGATACTCACCATGCTACATGGTGCAGCTGGTGCTGTCACGTTCACACTCGATCAGATTATGAGTGCGCCGTTTCCCTCTTACCTCGTTGCTTCGCCAACTGGCGACAAAGTAGCCTGGATATTCAACGATCAGGGGCGCCGCAACATCTGGGTGGCTGAAGGGCCGGATTACGAGCCCCGCCAGATTACCAGTTATAACGAGGATAACGGCCAGTTACTGGGTGGGTTGCAGTTCGGTCCGGACGGAGAGACCGTCGTGTTCGTTCGAGGGGGAAGAAAGAACAAGGAAGGTGAGTACCCGAATCCCACGAGCGATCCGAAAGGCACCGTCCAGGCCGTGTGGGCGGTGAGCACCTCTGGTGGTGAACCATGGATGCTCGGCGAGGGCTCAAGCCCCCGCGTTTCCCCTGAGGGGGATATCGTCGCATTCGTGAGAGATGGAGAGGTTTTCAAAGTTCCCCTGGATGGCACGGAGGAAAGCACTCCTCTCTTTCGAGCACGCGGGAAGAACGGTTCGCTGACCTGGTCCCCCGACGGGTCCAGGCTCGCATTCGTGAGCCGCAGAGAGGATCATACCTTTATCGGGACCTACGATGGTGACAACGACGGCATCACCTGGATCGCCCCCGGTGTCGAGCGTGACGGGGATCCGGTATGGTCGCCGGACGGGAAGAGAGTGGCCTTCATCCGTGTCCCCGGCTCTCTCGGCATGGAGGAGCGCCACTTCGAGCTGGATCTCCCCTTCTCAATCTGGGTGGCTGATGTGAAAACGGGAGAAGGAAAAGAGATCTGGTCGTCTCCCGATTCGAGCGGTGGATTCGCACAGATGTACTCTGCACACCCGTTAATGTGGGGAACGGGTAAGCGCCTCGTTTTCTACTCGGAGCACGACGGCTGGATGCACCTCTACGCCGTATCAATGAAAGACGGCAAGGCGGTCTGCCTGACGCCCGGGGATTTCGAGGTCGAGCACTCCTGCCTCTCAACGGATGGGAAGAGTGTCATCTTCAGCTCGAACGATGACGATATCGATCGGAGACACCTCTGGACAGTTCAGGTGTCAGGGGGGAGAGCGAAGCAGCTCACCAGTGGTGAGGGGATCGAGTGGAATCCCGTTATGACGGCCAGTGGGAGAGATCTCGTCTTTCTCTGTTCGACCGCCTTTCAGCCTGCGGCACCGGCTGTGATGAACCTCAAGAGCGGTAAGCGCCGGCTGATAGCAGCTGAAGCGATTCCTGGTGATTTCCCGGCTGATAGGCTCGTCAAACCGGAGCAGGTGATCCTCGATGCTCCCGATGGGCTCACAATCCACTGCCAGCTCTTCCTGCCAAAGGGTGCGCGGGAGGGTGATAGGTGTCCAGCGGTGATCTTCATGCACGGCGGTCCCATACGGCAGATGCTCCTCGGCTGGCACATGCGGGGCTACTATCACAACGCGTACGCCCTGAACCAGTACCTGGCAGGCAAGGGGTACGTCGTGCTGTCGGTAAACTTCAGGGCGGGGATCGGGTACGGGAGGGCGTTCCGAAGGGCCCCCAACCAGGGACCGCGTGGTGCTTCGGAGTACCAGGATATTGTCGCTGCCGCCTTTTATCTCCGGGAGCGCCCGGAGGTCGACCCGGGCAGGATAGGACTCTGGGGTGGATCGTACGGAGGGTATCTCACCGCCCTCGGCCTGGCGAGGGATTCGGAGCTCTTTGCAGCCGGCGTCGATTTCCACGGAGTGCACGACTGGTCACTCCGCGCTCAGCGCCGTGGCGGGGGAGGGTGGGGAATATCCGGTGAACAACTCATGCAGTCGGCATACGAGTCTTCCCCGGTGGCGGATGTGAGCTTCTGGTACTCCCCCGTGCTCTTCATACACGGGGATGATGACAGGAATGTCGACTTCATCCAGACGACAGACCTCATTCAGCGATTGAGAAAGGAAGGAAAAGCCAACATCGAGACACTCGTATTTCCTGACGAGGGTCACGGCTTTCTCTGCCACGAGACGTGGATCGAGGCCTACCAGGCTGCAGCTGATTTCTTCGATCGCCATCTCAAGTGATGTGACCCGCTTTATCGAGGAATAACCTGGGCGATCTGGCAGACGAATGTCAATCAGCGGTTCATGCAAGCAGAGAGGTTGTCACACATCGTTGCATCCATTTCAGGTATTGTTAAAAAATTCAGCTATTTTTTGACCGATAGGGCTTGACGACTGTGAGTGCAGTAGCGTTACAATTGTTTCAAATGGGTTCGGAGGGACAGCGACTAATCCTTGGAAGAAAGGGGGGTGAGTGTTTATGAGAAAAGGCATGGCGATTATCGTGCTGCTTGTCATCTTTGCCTTCGTCTTCGCCTATGCTCAGGAGGAGAAAAAGGTAAAGGCGAAGGTCGAACACCATGCCGAAATGAAGAAAGCGATCGAGCGTGGGAAGGCCCTCTTCGCCGATCCCGCCCTCGGAACAACCGGTCAGTCCTGTAACAGCTGTCACGAGGAATTCGGGATGAAAGCGGTTGTGATGGGGGAGATGAAAATCAAACCGTTCCATGCGGTAGCAAAATCCTATCCGAAGTACTTGGGAATGGCGAAGAAGGTCATGACCCTCGATCAGGTGATCAACTTCTGCATCACGGCTCCGATGAAGGGCGAAGCGCTCCCATGGGATGATCAGCGGCTTGCCGATCTGGCGGCTTTTGTCGCTTCGGTGAAGGCGGAAAAGCACGAGAAAACAGAAAAGCTGAAGAAACCGGAGAAGCCAAAGGAAGAGGAGAAGCCCAAGGAGCCATAAAAGGTAAGCAATAGAAGTCCTTCATTGATACACTTTTCATAGCAATGTGGCGGGGACGAACGAGACGTCCCCGCCTTGTTATTGAAGACAAGGCGTGCGAGCAGACGGGAAGCATGTAATGTGGGCTCCAGATCCATTGGCAGGATTACTGGTTGATGGAGGCAAACTTTTGTATCAGCTGGCTGAATTACTGGTTGATGGGGGCAAACTTTTGTATCCGCCAGTTCCTCGAATCGACGATGTAGATATTCCCCTCGCTGTCCACCGCTATCCCTTCAGGACGGTCGAACTGACCGTCACCTGTCCCCCTGCTCCCTAATGTTGTCGTAAAGGCACCGTTCGCTGTGAACTTCTCGATACGGTCGTTTCCGTAGTCTACGACATACACGTTCCCATCGGCATCGGTTGTGACATCGACAGGGCAATCGAACTGGCCGTCGTTACTTCCCAGGCTTCCCCACTTTTGTATGAAATCGCCGACCGCGTTGAACTTCTGTATGCGATTATTGCGGCATTCCGACACGTATACGTTTCCATTCGTATCGGCGGCGATGCCGACAGGGCTGTCAAACTGCCCGTCGCCACTTCCGAAGCTTCCCCACTTGGTTATGAAACTGCCGTTTGATGTAAACTTCTGGACTCGGTTATTTACACTATCAACGACATAAACGTTTCCGTCGCCGTCTACTGCAATCCCTTCCGGGTTCCGAAACTGATCGTCGCCTGTTCCTTCACTTCCCCATTTAATGATGAAGGTACCATCCGAACTGAACTTTTGTATCCGGTGGTTTCCGTTATCAATAACATACACGTTCCCTTCAGTGTCTGCCGCGATGTCGGTTGGGCTGTTGAACAGTCCGTCCTCACTTCCCAGGCTTCCCCATGCGGTGATGAATGTCCCATCGGAGACAAACTTCTGGACGCGGTGGTTGAGGTTATCTGCGACGTAGATATCGCTTTCAGGGTCAACGGTGATACCTTTTGGGAAAGCGAATTGACCATCCCCGCTCCCTTCGGTTCCCCACTTGGTGACAAATACGTACGAGTCTGTCTTGAAAGGACCGGAATCGAGCACGGCTCGCAAGTCGAGTGGTACGTCGGAATAGACCGGAAGCCTGCGATCCAACATTTTGAGGGGAAGGGCAAGCTCCCTGGATATGCCACCGGAGATTTCCCATTCCACGACAGGGAGTGTGTTCACCTCGGCATTGAATCCGAGATGCGGTTCGAATTCAATGTGCGCTCCCTCAATTGAGTACACGGTCACATTCAGACATGGTTTGATGTATACCCGTAGGGTGGCATTGGCGTATGAATCGTAATAAAAATAGTGCGAGAGAAATTCGGTGTCCGTGGTATCGATACTCATCCACCCGTTGTCGACATACCGTGCCCCGAGGGTTACGTTGCCCGTACTTCCATAGCCCACATGGAGATTCCCGGCGAATTCGGAGGTGAGCTCATACCCCGCTGAGAAGGACAGTTCGACGACTTCAATGATGGGTACGTGACCAATCGACTGGACGACTGGCTGACTGAATGTCGCGAGTAATACCTCGTTGGAATGATTGATCGCTCCTGTTGCATCTACTGATATGTTGCAGTCAATGTTCAGTTGTCCATGGATGGATGTGGAGAACTCCTTCATGGTCCCGATACGGATTTTCATACCCCAATCGAAGTTCGGATTAAATTCGATGGAGCCGTTGGTTAAGGTGACGCCGAGATCCACGCCGCCCACATCCCCGTCGTAGAGTATCACATTCGACAGGTTTAGCCGGACCTCCGTGAGGGCGATACCGGGTGCTGTGTATGCGAGATTCATGGGACAGGATTCACGTGGAGGGCGACTGTACATCATGGGAGATCCCATACCCATGTGAATGGTCGTATCGGCTCTTCCCACGATAACTGCGTCAGCGAGGGAGGCGAACTTCGTCTCGATGACAAGTTTCCGCTCTATGAGGTCAGTCGAGATCACTTCTCTGATATACCCTCCCTGTTCCGTTCCCACAATGATGTCATGTTCGGAAATTTCCGGAACGGTACCCTGCACGTTGAACGTGTAGGCAGAACCTTCGATTCCTATGAGAGAGATGCCCTCCTCACCCGTTATGACGATGGTTCTATCGGATACGATCGTGATGTCGGCTTCTCGATCCGGTGCGGTTGTCGAATCTTTACCGCACCCGCTGAAAACAGTTGAGATGAATATAGCTAAGAGAACTATCGTATTGCACTTTTTATTCATAACGAAACCATGTTGTGCATGGATAGTGACGTGACATGATGTATTGTTATGGAGTAGGAGTGATACTCCACTCGCTGAAGACAACATCGACGATACTATCCACTGCATTGCGTTCAAAGAACCAGAGTGGAAATCCGAAGTGAAGACTCGGTGCCGCTACGGATAAGCCGGATGAAACATCGGGGACGATGTCGGCGTACTTGGTCAGCCAAATGGCGACTGTGCAGTTATTCAGTGCCGAAGCCTCATCTTTTGCTTGCATTCGGTACAGGGGGTGGAAGCAGTACTGCGATGCGGCCAGATTCCTTTCCATCCAGTACTCTGGATCATAGATCTCCACATAGGTGAAACCACCCGGTATACGAGACGTATGAGGGTCGAAGTACCTGCCGGGTTTTATCACCTCTTCCCAGAGATCGAGACGCTCCGGGAGGCCTGGATGCACAGCTGTCACAGGGTCCGAGTCGTCTCTATAAGCGTGGGTCATCACATCGTAATGCGCAAGAACTCTCTGGGGCATTTCTTGGTCGTCCCGAAATCTTCCGAGAATTTTATCGAGCATCGAAACACAGTAATCCTTATAGGCCATGCTATAGACGCCGCTCCTGTCGCCGTTGCAGTTGTCTCGGTTCCCGGTGATCTCGCATTTCAGGGACATGGGAAAACTCTGTGCGGCGTCCGGCAGTATCGAAGCGAGTCCACCATTTTGATCGGAGCGTCCCGATGTCCAAAGATGTCCACCCTTTGAGAGGAACATGGCGATGTAGTTCACCGTTTCTCTAGAGCTTTGACCGACCATACTCTCCGGTGTAAAGAGGACAATGTCACGCCACGTACTGCTTGAAGTCGAATAGGTCCAAATAATATTCTTGTATCTACCGATATCTTCAATCGGTGGTGGTTTCCTGTTGTTCTCCTGGCAGTCATAGACATCGACGAGCGGGTCAAAACCTATTGCACGCGAGCAGATATTGAACCAGAATACATCATGCTGTGTTTCCGTGGGCATGGACCAGTTCACCTGTGGAAAGTCGAACGATGCAAAGTCATCAACCCATAAGAGATTTCTGTCCATTGGAAACGGTACGATTTCTATTTCAATCGTACCTCTGGTGAGATTGCCCGCCAGATCAATTGATTCCACGATGAATGTATGGACTCCAGAGAAAAATGTTGCCTCGAGTGCGCTCGTGTTGTCGGACTTGTATGGAGTCTCCCATTTTCCCAGATCGACGATATCCCATCCGTACCGGTAGCCGGCTATTGTTCCGCCGTATCGGCTTACGTCTGCAAACCATTTGAAGTGAAATGGGATGCCGGGAGGTAGCTGTCGCCTTTCTGGGTTCAATGCGGTACCGATAAATCTGAATTCATGGAGAAGCGGTTCGTATATGATAAGAAAGGGTCCGGATGACGCCTGCACAACGAAGAGGCGAACGTTCGTGCTCTGATCAAATGTCTCCGTCACCTGACTGAACTTGTCCCTCGCCTGCACCGCAAAGATGTAGAATCTATTGAATCGAAGCTCTTCGTCATCGCCGATGACGGTTGTTCTTCCCGAGTCACTCGGAGCTTGAAAAGGGATCCACTGGGACCACTGTTCCTCATATCTCCACGGATTGTCATTCAAGTCTTTTACAATATCGAAGTCGGGATTGTAGGTGCCGGTAGTATCGACAACGAGGCTCCACAAGTAGCGGATGAATTCCGGAACGTTGTCGCCACCGCTTTTCCAGCCGAAGACCGTCACTGTGGAGTAGGATTGGGTGCCCGGTATCTTCTTCGGCTGGTTGATTATGACGTACGGCTCTGCCTCGGGAGGGGAAGGGGCAAACGAGCGGCCTTCGCATCCGAAGAGCACAGGTAGGAGGACGATCAATATGGGTATTTTATTTATCTTACAGTACATGAGTCAGCTCTGCGCCCGGTTGCATATGCGAGTGTATCGCCTCATCCGGGCCTGTAAAAGGTCGAATCGCTGACTTTCAACTCATTGATCTCCGCGTATCTGCCACTCATCGAAGATTACATCGGTTATCGCCTTCACCTCTTCGTGATCGAAGAACCAGAGAGGGACGCCGAAATGTACGCTCGGAGCTGCAACCGCCCCCGGGCCCTCGGAAACGACGTGGGCGTATTTTGTGCTCCAGAATGCGATAACCGTATTGTTCAAGGCGGATTTCGAGTTCCTCGACACCATGCGGTACATAGGATGGAAGCATGACTGGTCATGAATGTTGATCCTCTCCATCCAGTATTCGGGATTGTATACCTCGACATACGTGAATCCCTGTTCTAAAGGATCAAAGAACCTTCCCGGTTTGGTGACTTCTTCCCACAGGTGGAACTCCTCCGGCAGTTCCGGGTGAGAGGCAGTTATGGGATCGAGGTCGTCCTTGTACCCCCACGCCAGGGCGTCCCAATCGATCCTCCGAGGTGGCCAATGCATAGGACGGAATATGGCCATAGGCTTGTCCAGTACCGATACGCAGTAGTCCTGATAGACCATGCAGTTGACGCCGCTCGTATCTGTGCACCCCACCGTTGGACCCCATATCTCGCATTTAAGATACAATGGGAATTCTACTTGAGGGGTTGGTAAAAGTAATTGGATCTTCGGGAGAACCCCCGCAAGCCCACCCGACTTGTCCGATTTCCCACATGTCCAGAGGTGCCCCCCGAAGGAAAGGTATGTCGATATGTAGTTTGTAGCGGTAAAGTTCTCTTCCGGCACGAACTCAATCACATTATCCCAAGCGGCGTACGCGGGCACTGAGTTGTACGTCCAGATGACGTTCTTGTATTTCCACATGAGTTTGATGCTCGGTGGATTGGGGTTATCTATGTTGGGTCCACCTGAGTTCATGCCTGTATCGAATATGTCTCGATCGGGTTCGAATCCGGCCGCCCGAGAACATATATCGATCCAGAAGTTGTCATGTTGTCTCTCCGTCGGCATGGCCCATAGGATCTGGCCGAAGTTACCAGAATAAAAGTCGTCCACCCAGAGCAGGTTCCTCTCCATGGTCACCGGAATAATATTTATCTCGATCTGGGCCAGTGTGGTGATTCCGAAATCGTCGACAGCCTCGATGTAAAGGGTGTGAATACCTGAATAGAACCTCTTCTCAGGTGCAGCCTTGTGGTATGGACTCGGCAATACATCCCAATCTGTTGGATCGTTGAGGTCTTCGACATCCCAGCCGTAACGATAGCTGGAAACGACCCCTCCATAGTTGCCGGCGTCCCCTTTCCAACTGAAATTCAGGGGGAATCCGCCCGGCAAATAGATCACATCAGCTCCCAAGTTGGTACCAATGAAGCTGAACTTGCCGAGAATCGGATCCCGAACAACGAGGAGTGGACCGGTGGGTTTCATGGGCATGAAGTGGCGGACATTCGTTCGTTTGTCGAATATCGACGAAATGGCTCCTGCCTCGTCCTTCGCTTGCACAGCGAGTATGTACGACCTGTTCAGTTCTAAGATTTCATCATCACCGACAATGGTCGATCTGCCCGAGTCATCCGGACTGTCATACCATATCCAGGGAGACCAATAGGATTCATACCTCTCAGGGTACTTGTTTAATTCGTCTATTGAGAATCCACTGAACCGGATACACATGTGCCGGATTGAATCAACATCTTGATAGTTCCATGGCACGTCGATGGGGTCTTTCCCTTCCCATATGAACTTGACGCGCATGCCGAGGAACTGACTGTGGCCCGGGATTGGGTTTTTCGGATGAATTATGAATGCGTGCGGTGCGAGATTCTGTGCGGTGAAGGAGCGGTACGCCGGTAGGGATCGCGCACCTCTATCATCAACAGCCCTGATGAAAAATGTGTAGACCTTGCTGAAACGAGCGTAAGGATTGTTGCTTATCGTGATTGTGCTGTCGTACTCTTCTGTCATGAGCTTGAATATGCTGTCCTTGGAAGTTGTTTTGAACCACTTATCAAGTCCTGTCGTGTCTGCCGGATCGAACCCGATAGGATCCCCTTCAGCAAAAACATATTCGTAATAGTTGACTCTCCCGTCTGGATCGTTTCCAATCCAGTAGAAGTGGACTCTGTACACGACCGAGTCACCCTCGATGGGCCCGTTGGTGATGCGAATCGTGGGAGGCTGATTTTTCTTCAAAGTGCCGATAAACACATCTTCGGAGCAGCCGAGGATGAACGTCAGGATGACGAAGGCACTAATGGTGATGGCTGGTACGATTACACGTCGCATGATTTCAAAGTCCGGTGTCCTGTACACAATGTCAAACGTTTCATGTCTCAATTGGTTTCAAAGTCGTTCCCATCACCTGATCACAACGAACTTTCCGAGGATTCGGGGAAATCTCTCATCACTGGGTTCAACACTGAATAGGTACACCCCACTCGTGATGTCTTGCCCGTTCCGGGAGACGAGGTTCCATGGCTGTGTCCCGTTTCCATCTCTGCCGTCGTGGTAAAGTACCTGCACCAGGTCACCGGATACGGTGTAGATCCTCACCGTGTTTCTGCAGCGGGGGAGGTTTCGAAACTCAACCTTCACCCCAGATGGATCATCGTTGCTGGGATCGAGTCTCCATGGCTCGAGGCTCTCACTGGAGACAGGATTTGGAACGACGTATACATCCTTCTTTCTGAACTGCTCCGGAAGCTGGGCGTCAGAACGGGGAATCACGAACGTGAAGTTCGATGCAGGGCTGTTATGTCGGCCCGATGAAACCGGACGCCCTTTGGATATCGTATGATCGTACGACGTCACCGAATAGAAGTACGGCAGCCCGTTCTTGACTTCCTCGTCAATGTATTTGTAGTATCGCCTCCCGCCTTCTAAGCCCAGGTTATACTTGGCAATCGCCTCGAGCGTGTCACACACCTCCCCGCTCAGCCCCGGCGGGCAAGGAACGGTATCCATGGGAGCGTATACAATCGATTCTTCGAACATGCGGATATACATGTCCCGATCAGGGAAACCGATGAGGGGCTCATATATCCACCCTCTCTCGGAGTATGGCTTATCGAAACTGTTGTCGGGAGGAATCCCGTTGACCAGGTCTCCGGTGTCGATCAAACCCCAGAGGTGGGTACTCGGTCCGCTGAGAGTGGTCGTTCCGAACGGTCTGTGCCAGTCCTCGGCCCTCCAGATCTCGTATCCCTCAAAATCTTCATACCGTGTCAACACATCGGGTGTGACCTCACTGAGGTTGTCCCAGAAGATCGTCACTCTGTTATCACCCGGTACAATCCTCATGTTGGGTGGCGGTGGTGCCGAGCCCGTTATCCAGTTCAACTGCGATTCTTTCCCCAAAACGCCCGTCTGGAAATCTTCGAACGTTTCGTCTCCCCGGAGGCATTCTCGATAGCTGTAGTGCCAGCGTTCGAGTTCTTCCCGGCAATCCAGGTTGCTCCAGCAGATTGTTCCCTTAGGAACAAAAATGGCATTAAGTGAATCATCGCATGGATCTGGATCCCATTTCTTCTTCTTTCCTGGTACGGGGGTTTCTCTCCCTATGATGCCCGTACGTTTGTCGTTGTCCCTGTCGATCCAGATTCCCATATAGACGAGCTGCGCCGTTGCAGCATTCTTGAGCATTCCATCGAGCCCCTCGCCACAGACGTACGCGATATCGAACTCTATCGAGCTGTCAGGGGGGAGGATGCCGAACGGCCCCACGCTGAGGAGCATCCGGTAATCCATCGCCACCAGCATGTCCTCGTCTTTCGTGCCCTTCGAGAGAACGTCGTAGCGCTCGTAGTCATCCGTGGGATCTCCCCCGCTCACGTATGGATGGAGACCCCGAAAGACGCGGAAGGTATTGATACGGACGTCATAGGGAGCGTACATGTAGGTTATCTTGTCGGTGGTGTGGCCGAGTATTGCGATGCCGAAGTAACCTGGTGTTTTGCCATTATCACCGTCGTCATCGTACACGTAGGCCACCCTGACCTTGACCGGGGTTTCCGCATTACCCTTGGGGGCACACACCCAACCCTCATAGAGCCCGACCAGGTCATCGAGATGATAATTCCCATACTGCCTCGGGCCGGCATCCACATCAGCATAGATTCCGCACATGACATTCGTCAAAAAGTACGATCCAGTATTGGTGATACGGTAATGGACGCCCACAAAGTCATTGAGACCCTCCTCAGCCCACTGGTACGTCTCCTGCCTGACATGTATGTGCATGGGGGTGTGCTCGGGCCATATCATGCTTGAGAGCTTCTGGTCATCTGAGTACCAGCAAGAGAACATCTGTTTGCCAACAGCCTCGAAATCCTCATCGATCAACCCGTCCTCGTCATCGTCCCTGCCGTTCAGCCACTCTTCGTCGACGAGTCCGTCACGATCATCATCGGGTGGTCCCGGATAACGGTTTCCACCTGTGTCACCCTCGAACGAGCGATAGATGATATCTCTGGGGTCCTTCGGTGGATAAAACTCGGTCTCCGGATACCCTGTCGACACTGCCGGGATCCCGTTCAATACCGCGCCCACCCAGAGGCCGGCCGCGTAGAGATACTCGACACCGGATCCCGGCGGCCACTGTGCGGAGGGGGAATACGCCATCGGGTAGTAGCTCTTGGGTAGTGAGCCCAGGAATCCCCAGTTAGTTACGTTCATCTGCAGGTTTCCGACGTTGTGCACAAAGGTGCCGTCAATGCAGATCACCTCTCTCATGAAAGGAAGTTTTTCTTTCAGGTGTGCTGCACGGTCATCGGCAGTAGCAGGGGTGCACAGTACCGTCATAATCAAGGTGAGGGCTAAAAGGAAAGGCATACGGATCGAAAAACGCATTCGAACGGTTCTCTCCTGATTTTACATCATGTATTGCGGGCTCAACACAGAGCTCGGTACCCGAGAATGCGAATCTCTAAGAGTAAAACTAACATAAAAATTAATAACTTACAATCTCAATATATTGAGTTGGGAGTGGATAAACCAGCAATTTCATAGAGAAATATCAAAGATATCATTGTCATAAAATCAGAATGCATTTAAAAAGTGAGAGATGAGGATTAATGAGATCCTGGTGAAACAGAATAATTACTTGTCGCTTTTGCTATTAGTGGTGCTCATGTTCCTGCCGGCTGAATGGGGCACGGTGGAGAGGAACAATTCAAAATCAGTTTCATCAATAGAAGGGGCAATTCAGAGAGAAATTGACCCCGGTATGTTCACCGAAAAGTCTGTACATGCTTCAAGTTATGGCTCTTCTGATCATGTGGAAGGGATTGTCAAAAAACGGATGATCGAAGTAACGGATGGCTGGCGATTCAAGCGAGTGGGTGGGGAGGCGTGGTATGAGGCGACCGTTCCTGGCTGCATTCATACCGACCTTCTCGCTCACCGTCTCATCGAGGAACCTTTCTACCGGGACAATGAAAAGCGCCTGCAGTGGATTGAAGGGGAGGAATGGGAATACGAGACGACCTTTCAGGTAGGGGAAGAGTTACTCGAAAGGGAGACCGTAGAGATCCACTTCAGCGGGTTGGACACGTATGTGAGTGTCTATTTAAACGATTCTCTCCTTTTCTTTGCGAACAACATGTTCCGTGAGTGGAAACAGGAATGTAAGGCCATGCTCAAGAATGGTGACAATACCATAAGGGTCGTTTTTCATTCACCCGCGAAGGAAGCGCTGCCACTATGGAACGACCTTGTATATGAGTTACCGGGTGGCCCCAAAGTCGTAACGAGAAAGGCGGGCTATCATTACGGTTGGGACTGGGGTCCAAGATTCGTCACATCAGGCATATGGCGACCGGTTTACCTGGAGGCCTGGGACAGGGCAGAAATCGAGAATATTCAGATTATTCAAAAACGGGTGGCCGCTGATAAGGCGGTACTGACTGCAGTTTTTAAAATAGAGTCGACGGCTCATCAAAGAGCTGAAGTGTCCTTGTCTCATATGGGAAAAAAGCTCGGGGCCGTTGCAGTGCAACTGGTGCGGGGCAAAAATGCAGTCAATATGGAATTCGAGATAGACGAGCCGAGACTCTGGTGGGCAAACGGTCTGGGAGAAGCGTTCTTATACCATTTACAAGGAGAATTGAGGATCGAGGATACGGTCGTTGATGAAATGACAGAGCGAATCGGTATTCGCACTGTTAAGCTCGTGCGGAAGCGGGATCAGGCTGGAGAGAAATTCTCTTTCGAATTGAACGGTGTCCCCGTGTTCATGAAAGGAGCTAATTATATTCCGCAGGATAATTTTGTAACGCGTGTCACACCCAACGATTATGAGACCCTCATCGAGAGTGTGGTGAATGCGAACATGAATATGCTGAGGGTATGGGGAGGGGGAATATACGAAAATGATATTTTCTACGATATGTGCGACGAGAATGGAATACTCGTCTGGCAAGATTTCATGTTCGCATGTGCCATGTACCCTGGAGACTCGACGTTCCTCCAAAATGTAGAACGGGAGGCTGTACAGAATGTGAAACGCTTGAGAAACCATCCCTGCATCGCCCTGTGGTGTGGCAACAACGAGATCGACGAGGGCTGGCACAACTGGGGATGGCAGAGGTACTATGGATATTCTTCGGAGGATTCTGCTGACATATGGCATGCCTACGAGCATCTGTTTCACGATCTACTTCCGAAGATCGTCGAGAGATACG
>Ga0209427_10005316_pt1 | contig 14774 bp, 12 predicted proteins | sample DeeMarSWOR136_30_FD_187465 | JGI IMG/M metagenome (GOLD analysis project Ga0209427, IMG submission 187465) | Marine sediment microbial communities from White Oak River estuary, North Carolina - WOR-1-36_30 (SPAdes) (version 2) | ecosystem: Environmental > Aquatic > Marine > Intertidal zone >...
ATATTGGCGTCAATAAAAAGGTCGAGAATTTGGCACACCATACACTATTCCTCGATGAAGATTGGGATAAAGGTTTTGACGTACTTTTCGATCCAAAAAAAGCCGCATGGCCTGAAACTCCATCATATTACGTGAACGTTCCTTCAAAATCGAGTAGTGGATTTGCACCTGAACATGGTGAAACACTCTTTATATTGATCCCTCTCGCTCCAGGACTCGAAGATACTGAAGCACTCAGAGAAAATTTCTTCAATAAAATCTTTCTTGACCTTGAAGAAAAGTTAGGTGAACCTTTACGAGATTTTGTTGTTACAAAAAGAATATTTTGTATCAATGACTTTGCTGAGCGATATAATGCATATAAAGGAACTGCACTCGGCCTATCACATACGATGCGACAGACAGCATGGTGGAGACCATCACATAGGAGCAAGAAAGTGAAGAATTTGTATTATACTGGTGCATACACACACCCAGGTATTGGCGTCCCCATGACTCTAATATCGTCCCAAATCGTTAGAGAAGAACTCCAAAAAAAATACCTTAAATGATAAGATGAGATTTAATGAAATTATGATACCTTAAGAAGGTGAAAAAACTGGTAAATAAAACAATCTATTCTATCTTTAAAAACGGAAGTAAGACATACTTCTATAGTAGTGTATTCTTTCCAAAGAAAGTAAAAGAGGATGTTTTCGTACTCTATAGCTTTGTTAGAAAGGCTGACGACTATGTCGACTCAATACCTCAACAAAAAACGGAATTCTTTGAATTTACAGATAAGTATGAACGCGCAAGAAATGGTGCTTTGGTTAATGATGTTGTTATTGATTCATTCGTGGATCTTTTGGAACGTAAGAACATTAAATATGAGTGGGTAGATGCCTTTTTACACTCAATGGAAATGGATCTTTCAATATCCACATATGATACTATAGAAGACCTTAAAGAGTATCTTTACGGTTCAGCGGAAGTCGTTGGACTGATGATGGCGAAAATATTGGGTCTTCCGAAAGAAGCGTATCCAGCTGCAAGATATCTTGGAAGAGCAATGCAATTCATCAACTTTATTCGTGATATCGACGAGGACATCTTACTGGGAAGAACATATTTTCCACAAGTAGATCTCGAAAAATTTAATCTTTCAAGTTTAGAATACAAATACACTCGTCAATATCCCCTTGAATTTAAGGGATTTATTAAAACACAAATTGACCGTTACCTAACTTGGCAAGAGAAGGCAGAAAATGGATTCAGATTCATACCAATGCGGTATCTAATACCGATTAAAACAGCCTCAGACATGTATAAATGGACTGCAAATCAAATCTGTGAAAAACCCTTTGTTATCTACAACAAGAAAGTCAAACCATCAATTAAGAAGATAGTCTCTCAGGTCGTGACTAACGGCTTGACGATTAAAAAAGCATATAAGGTACCAAAAAAAGAACAGCAAGAACAAATGATCCTTTGTTCAACTTTTAAAGGTCCGATTAAGATGTTGTATCGGTGAAGATATTGAAAAATATCTTTTCATTAGCATTTAAAGTATCTCGCTTTCGTTTTTGGATGTATACTGCTGGGACTTACGTTGTAGGCTACGCTCTTGGTATGACATCTTGGCTCGATTTTTTTAATCTGGAATACTTTATCTATCTAATTTACTTCATATTTCCAGCCAATGTTTTTCTATACGGTATTAATGATTACTGGGACTTAGAAACAGATAAATTAAATCCAAAGAAAGAAGAGAAAGAATATTTGGTAATTGAAAGAGATAGGAGAAAACTTCGTCTTCTATTAAGTACCGTAATTGTTTTTAGTGTGATCTTGCTTATTTTCCAGAAAAATATACTTGAACGAGTTATTTTTATAACATTCCTATTCCTGTCATACTTCTATAGCGCTAAACCACTTAGATTTAAAACTGTGCCATTTTTAGACTTCTCTTCTAATATTCTTTATATAATGCCAGGAATCTTTGCATACATCCAAATAACTGGAGTATTCCCTCCCCTTCTTGTAATTCTTGCTGGTTTTTTGCATACATCCGCCATGCACCTCTTCTCCGCAATTCCAGATATAGAACCAGATAAGGCAGTTGGCATAAATACCACAGCAGTATTCCTCAATAAGAAACCATCTTTGCTTCTCTGTTTCTCGTTCTGGTCCGTATTTTCATTAATTTTTCTGTTTTATGCCGCCTTTAGTCCATTGAGTTTTCTAGTATACTTCTATTCTGGCTTCAGGATATTGAGTGTGCTGACATTGCTTTATCCTGCACTACCACTAGCACTCTTGCTAAAAACAGAACTAAACATAGAGAAAATTTATTGGTTTTATCCTTACATAAACACATTTTTAGGCGGTCTTCTGTTTACTCTATTGTCAATTAGTAAACTATACATATTATAATTGCAGTTGTAGTTATTCTAATTGCCAGTTAGTTTTTCTTATAATATCAAGATCAGCCTCTGTAATGTACAGCTTCAGCAGGGTTCATTCTCAGTGTTTTATAAGCAGGAATTGCAGTACCTGCCACTGCTATAATGAGTCCTAGAATAACAATAAAAATTGTCTGGAACCATGGAAATATGAATTTAGCATCATAGGGGGTAAAACCTATGCTCTTAAACAAGGGAAGATATGATGCAGCTAGGATATAGCCATTAATTATACCGACACTAAGCCCTAAAACTGCCAAGAGAAGTGATTCCCCAAGTAACAATTTAAGGAGTTCAGATTTATAGAATCCCACAGAACGAAGTAATCCAAGTTCCCGTCTTCTTTCTTGGACAACTCTTATCATTGTGGTAGCGAGAGTAAGGAGCGCAATCAGAGTTGAAGTGGATGCCAGTGTAGCCATAAATTTTGTAGTATTGGTTACATTTTCCTGCCACTCTGATACAATTTCTTTTGTTTGTGTAACATGCAAATTGTATTCATCACCATACAAATCAAGAATCTGCTGCGTGACTTTATCTTGATCGACCACAGTTCCATTCCAATGGTGATTTCGAAGTTTTATATAAAATATATGTACATCATCATCAAATCCGAAATCATAATATTTCTCAAGGTCGATTATAGCGAAGTAACCACCCTTTGGATACCCAATTAGGTCATTATGTACAATACCTACAACTCTAAATTCTGTAGAATTACCATGAGCTGATATCTCAAGTCTTGTTTTCTGACCTACTTGTACATGAAGTTTTTCAGCAAGTCTGTCACTTATAATACATTTATTATCTGCATCTCCCAATTGTTCAACGAGTTTTATAGGATCCGTACTATTTGGATCAGGCTGAACTATATCTTGCTCAATAGCAATAGCAAATGTTGATGAGTTAACAGCCATCAACAGGGATGTTTCTTCTTCATCCCAGAGTTCAAATTTTGCTCCAGTCATTTCAGCTACGCTAACACCAGGTCTCCATTCTCCGCTTGGTGTTTCATTAGTCCAGTGGACTCCGTCAATTCGTGATAAGTTTCCAGAGAGAGTAGCTGGAGCACCTGTATTTGTTGTGACAATTAAGTCCATATTAAGTCCTTCTGAGATGTAATTAACTACTCCTGCATCTACGGCTGTGTTAATTGAACTGAAGAGTATGCTCAAGGTGATCGTAATAGTAAAAATACCAAATGTAAGCGTTGAACGAACTGAATGACGCATAACATTTCTACTAGCTATCTTAGCTATCGTCTTAAAAGCGGGAATAGTATTAATAATTCTATGAAAGCCCTTTGAGATTATACTGAGAAGCGCACCACAGAGCACAATACTTCCAATCATTAAAACAATTTCACTTAAATATGAAATAGCAGTTATTGTGATGAAAGCTCCGATAGCGGTGAGCCCCAGCCCTCCGACAAGTCCAGCTGCTTTTTTACTATACTTTGCAACCACAATAGCTATTCCAATAACAAATAAGAAGAGTGCCCCTGATAGGAAATCTGATAAGAGGCCAGAAGGTATACTTGGGACAATCAAAAGACTACCTAGACCTACAACAGCTAGTATAATACCACCAACTACAGCTATAAGAGGCAATTTCTTTTTCGCATCACTATCGGAGACTCCACGTAACGCATGGATTACCTTCATACTAGCTACTGAAAAAAGCGGAACCAAAGCTCCTACGATTGTAAAAAAAAGACCCATGAGAAAACCATTGAACATAATTGACGGATCTATTTCCACAGAGTCTATTACAACTTTAAATCCGTATACGTATGTATTTGAAACATACGTGGTTATTGCATGTGCAACCAATATGCCTCCGAATGCTCCTAAAAGAGATCCTATTCCACCTAAGAGGAGGATTTCGTAAAAGATCAGACGGAACACTTGAAACTTTGACATTCCAATAGAGCGCATTACACCTAATTCATATCTTCGTTCAGAGATTGTCATGATTATGCTGTTAAATACTAGAAAGACAGAAGCCAATAAAGTAATTAGACCTGACCACCTTAATGCTTCGTCAAAACCCGCTACAGCGCCTTCTGCTATTGCTAGTAGACTTTCTCTGACCGCTTCAACTATAAAATCCTTACCAAATTTATCTTGGATCGCTTCCATAACCGCTTTATAGTCTTTCCTGCTTTCTTCTGTTAGATTTATGACAATTTTATCAATTTTGCCACTCATATTTGGCATTAATTTTCGTGCTTTGCCTAATGTTACTACAACTACTCGGCCATAGCCAACCTGTGCGATTTTTCCTTTACTTTCTGCAAAGGCAGCAATATCAAACCTTTTTGATTTAGATTGTGGATAATCATAATAGTGTTTAATATTGAGACTGTCTCCAACTGATGCATTCACTATTTTACCATCTTGTTCTCCAGATATGCCATCCATTAATGATTCTGAGACAATTACATTCGAATCTTTTACAAGATAATCAATTGGTTTGGATCCATTTATATCATAAAGTTCCCCAAAAGCAGTATCTAAGATAGGGTCTACTCCAAGTACCGTTGCCGTTGTGGAATTCCATGATGCATGAAGAAAGATAACGCTATAACGTTGTATTCTTGGTGCATAGGCCTCAATTCCCTCTACATCATCAAGAATGTGCATTAAATCTTCCGAAAATGCTTCACCATCCGCTCTAGTAACCTCCAAATCCAATTTACCAGTGGCAAGCTCTATCGTCTCATAAAAAGTATTACTAACGTTAACTCGTGTAATGTTAAACCCTACTAACATTGCAACGCTGAATAACACACCAATAACAGTCAGTGTATTTCTGACTTTTTTTCGTTTGAAATTTCTAAATGCCATTCCAATTATCCATTTTTCCTTCCAAACAATGATCACAGCAAGTATCACTAAAATGATAACGAATAAAGTTGTATACTGAGCAAGATTTGCGCTAATTTGCATTAATTCTAGCCCTCAATTTTTTTATGGGAGAGTATAGTCATAGGATTAAATATAAAAATTGAATGGTGATTGTACTCCTTTGGTAGAGACAAATATTGACTTCTACCTGTAATTATTGCAAAAGATTTCTACCCAAATGATAATACTATCATACTTATTGAAGTTTTTGCCAATATCACAGTGCCTTATAGCACTATATTTTCTGAAATCGCATTATTTCGGAATATATATATACTTGTAATGGTATGAAATAGAAAAAGATTCTTAAACAAAAGTTAAAGATACGACTGCTAAAATATAAATCAAATTGTTTTAGAACCAAAGAATTTCACGTAAATTTAATACAAATTAGAAAATGCAATTGTGTACTAAAATGATCGTTAACTATTTTATAGAATCCAATCTATTTATTCAGAACTATGACGAAACTTTTTCGTCTTAAGGGGCAGGTGAATTTACATGGCACATGCAGAAATTGTATTAACCTCAGACCTATCGCTAACAAGCGATTATAACGGTATTCCCTATGTTGGCTTTGGTGCATGCCTACCGCAAAATATATGTCCACACTGGATTTACTTCAAGTTCTTTTGCCCACTTGAACCAGCTTATCCTGATGGAACGTTAGTTCGGGCAACTCTCGGTCTTAGGACAATTGAAGCAACATGTATACAAAGTGGTTTTTCCAGAGAACAAGTAAAAGTTGCACATTCGCTTCATTTGGATACGTTGATAAACAAAAACACGAAAATCGTTGGTATTTCAGCAGAAGATCCATTGGGCATCGGTCCTGCAACTTCAACCTGGAGCACCATTTTCAAGGGCATCCCACACAATCGCATCGAATATTTTCGATTAATGCGAAAAGTTAAGGAACTAAAGAATAAATATGGATTTAAAGTTGTTATGGGTGGCCCAGGTGCCTGGGAAGTACAAGAACACATGGATAAATTTGGTATAGATCATTTAGTAATCGGTGAAGGGGAATATGTAATTTCAGAGATTTTTCCTGAAATAATGGAAAACAATGGCGGCCTTGACGAAAGAGTGTTTTACGGAAAACCTGTAAAACCAGAAGATGTACCTCTATTACAGGGTCCAGCTCTTGGCAATTATACAGAGATATCACGAGGATGCGGGAGAGGATGTAAATTCTGTGCCCCGAACACTGCTGGAAAAATGAGAGATTTCCCTCTCGAAAAAATTGTGCATGATGCAAAAATAAATGCAGAGGGAAGCAGTGATAATTCAATGTGTCTACAGTCTGAGGACGTGTTCTTATATGGTTCAAACTCCAAGCATTTCTACCCGGACGAAGATGCGATTATGAATTTATATAAAACCCTCTTCGAGGACGTTGGCATTAGCCGAGTGTTTGTAACGCATTCGACTTTAGCACCAATGGCTTTCGACCCAGACTTTTTTGAACGACTGACAAAATACCTCCGAAGCAAAGGGCACATGTACTATGGTTGTCAACCAGGAATCGAAACAGGATGTACCAAAACAATTGGAGAAATAATGCATGGTAAAGCCCTTCCTTTCTCATCAGAAGAATATCCAGACATGATATACGATGCCCTACGAACGTGTGCCAATTTGGGTTGGACAAATGCCTGTACATTAGTCGCAGGCCTTCCTAGTGAAGGACCAGATGAAATGAAGGAGACCCTTGAACTAATAAAAAGACTAGACGCATTTCCTCACTTGTATATTCCACTTTTCTTCGTTCCGATGCAAGTTACCTCAATGAGAGATTCCAGAGCCTTCATAGCTGATAATATGAACCAATATCATTTTCGCATTCTCTTAGACTGCTGGAAACACAATATCAAGCATATGGACAAAAATTACAGAGTGGTTGCCAGCGATATGGGTCATAAAGCTATAGTCAAAATGGGAATCCGTGCAATGATTGAAGTTCTAAAAGCATATATCCGCTATTATGAGCGACGTCATCCCGAGTTAGTTATAATCCAATAGAGAAGCGCTCTTCATAAAGACTTATCCAAAAATCCCTTTTTCTTTTCTAATGAACTCACCAAATATTTCAATATGTTCTCCACAGTTAGGACACCTTTTTTCAAAATCAATTCTATCATCTATTCTTTTTTTAACATCAAAAAAGATCTGTGAGTCAAAAATAAATCGTTTAATCAATAATGCATTGCAAGAAGGACAATATGTGTTTTCATAAGGATGATTTGGTACATTTCCCAAGTACACAAACCGCAAACCAGCATCTTTTCCAATTTCATGTGCTTTTTCCAGTGTAGCAATAGGCGTTCTCGCTTTGAGTCCTAGATCCCTAGATTTATATGCGGAATGAAAACGAGTGCAATGCCAAGGCGTATCTTTACCTAAGTCATCGTGGATACGAGTTGCAATCTCGCTTAGGATTTGCTCATCATCATTAATCCTTGGTATCACAAGCGTAATTACTTCGATATGTGATCCCATTTCCTTTGCTATTTTTAGATTTCTCCATACGAGTTCTACGTCTGCACTACAGTGCTTTTTGACAACTTGTGCATCACCTTTCATATTAGCGGCAAATGCATCGCATTTATGTTCTATGAGTAATTTCAAAGCCTCTTCTGTCATATGCATGTTTGTAATAAAGCAATTATAGAATGTCCCAGCTTCTTTTACTCTATCAAAGACGTCAAGAGAGTATTCTAAAAGAAGGGTAGGTTCATTAAAACTAATCGATGATCCAATACAATCATTTGCTTTCATCGTTTTTTCAAATTCTTCTGGACTCATATAGTTTGTTCGACGTGGATTTGGTTCGGTTTTGCTAATTCCACAATTCTGACACCAAGGGCATGTAAAATTGCAGCTCCATGAGCCGACAGTTAGTGCATAACTTCCAGGCCAAAAATGGAATAATGGCTTTTTTTCAATGGGATTTGCTGAAATTGATGAAATGTCACCATAAATCAATGTAAACAATTTACCATCCATATTTTCACGTGTTTTACAAAATCCTCGCTCTCCGTTGAGGATTACACATCTTCGTTCACATACGCCACAGCGTACCTTCTTGTTTGGTAAGTCTTCATAAAGAATAGTTTCACGAACACAAGGATTTTTAGTTTTGATTAGAATACCCTCCAACAAGTATTCACTCTAATCCTTAAATATATACAGCTAAAGAACCAGAAAACTTCCCCTATAAGAAAAGAGTCTTTGTGAGGTAGTTGTATGATATTCATGGTGATTGAGAATTTCAAGAAAAGCAGTGCTAAAGCGGTATACGATCGATATGAGAAGAATGGCAGGATGATGCCAGAAGGCTTGAGTTATATAAATAGCTGGGTAGACATAAAATTTGAGAAATGTTATCAAGTTGTTGAGTGCGATGACATAAATAAGTTACAGGAGTGGATTTCAAACTGGCAAGATTTAGTGGATTTCGAAATCATACCTGTAATGACCTCAAATGAAGCGTACGAAAAATATAGGCGATCTGAAATTTTAGAATGAAAAATGGTGAAAGAAATGAATTGCATTGAAAAAATGTTGACCCGTAAAAGTATCAGAAAGTATAAGAAGGAACACGTCTCTGAAAGCGTATTAAATAACATCTTAGAAGCTGGAAGGCGTTCTCCTTCAGCAGTAAACACGCAGCCTTGGCACTTCGTCGTTATAAGGGATCAGGAAGCCAAAAAAGCTTGTTCCTTTGGAGGATATAATGAATTTACTAGTGAAGCCGACTTCATTGTAGTGGGGTTATACAAACCTTCTGAGGTAATTATGGAGAGGCTTACTTTGATGGATGTAACAATAGCTCTTCAGAACATGGTTACGGCTGCTTGGCTTCAAGGAGTAGGGTGCTGCTGGATAGGAGCTTGGAATGATACAAAACTCAGAGACACGCTAAACCTCCCAGCAGATTCTAAGATAGTGGGTTTGGTTACTTTTGGTATACCTGATGAGGACCCAGTTCAGCAACCCAAGAAGTCTTTGAATGAGATAGTTCACCTTGATAAGTGGTAATTGTAAGTGTGAGATAGAATCTAGTATTCTTATGAATCGCGTGAAATGATGCTTTAATGCAATTCAAATTATAGAGTTTGACTAATTCGAATTGATAAAATTTTTTTTTGATACAAAATTGCACATTTAAACTTGAACAGGCATTTAGATCTGCTCTCTTGAGAACTTGTCTAACACTTTAACGATCACGAGGCTATGAAAGAAGGAATCTGCAGTTATTTCTAAGCCATGTGTCACACGAAGAGCTATTGGCCATAGTTGGAGAGGAATAAAACCGGCTATAGCACCTACACCTGCTAGAATTGCAGTTAAATAGAGGACTAATTTCCATTTCTCAAGTTTAGCCATTGCCATGGGTAAGATGAGGACAAGAACGTAGATTATTCCTCTTGCAATTCCTAAGGGAATCATTACCTCAAAGCCGGGAATTGTAAGCTCAAGTCCTAGGGCAGGGTCAGTATAGTAGGGTACTACTATCGGGCTGACTACCAAACCAAAAGTAAAATAAATTGGGAAATATAATGCACCGGCTATCAACACTCGGAAAATCCACCAAGTCGTTGAGTGTCCAGAGAAGAAATTCTTTAGTTGAGTTATCGCAGAATCTGTGTCGTTCAGTGGTGGAAAGAGAAGAGCAATAACCGCAGCCGTTACTATGTGCGTTGCTAGTGTGAATGCAAAGTCATGATAGAATACATCGATTGGTGTTGTTGAATAGAAGAGAAGTTCCACAATATTATTTGCGTAGCCTATAATGAATAAAATCGAAAAGACAAATATGGATCGTGTAACAAACGGAAAGGTAAATCTAATTGAAACAAAGCCAAGAACTAAGGCAAGAATTACTCCAGCTATAACTTCAAGAACAAACCCTAGTAAAGGATTACCTGGTATAGGCCTGACCTGTAGGAACTGAAACACGAATCGGAAACCATAGATACAAATTGCGTATATAAATCCAATGATTATCGCTTTAACGAAAAAAACTGACAATTTTTCTGGATATTCTAGTATTTTTAATACCATAATCCCACCTTCAAATAACACTTTATTTAATCTAGATAAGAGTTGATTTCTTTATAAGAGTTGATTTCTTTAGTTGTTAATGAGGAAGGACATGATATTATTATTGAAGTCCACCTACAATAACGTCTTTTACGCGAATATGTGGCCCTCCATCATCTACTGGAACTAATTGTCCCCTCTTTCCGCATTGACCAGGTCCTATAAGTACTAAATCTTTGCCAACCGCTTCTATGTTCTTTAGTATTTCTAAGGTTGTCCCTGATAAGGCAACGTCTCGTAACTGTTCTTTTAGCTCTCCATTTTCAACGTTCCATCCTTGTTCTGCTTTAAAAAGGAATTCACCCGTTGCAGGATCCACATGTCCAAATTCAGCTCCTTTCATGTAAATGCCCGTTACCCCTTCAATCAATTCTTCAAATGAATAATCTTTAGGTTGAACATAGATACTACCCATCCGTGCTAGAGGCGTCACGTGATGACTACTAGCCCTTGCACTCCCATTTGGTGACATATTCATTTTTGAGGCAGTTTCCAACGTGTGTAAATACTCAGTTAATATCCCATCAGCAAGTAGTTCTTTTTGTCTTGCGATTACTCCCTCACTATCCGTCTGGAAAAAACCAAAGCTTCCAGGTATCGTAGGATCATCAATAATTGTCACATTTGGAGATGCGATTTGCTTACCAAGCATGCCCTCAAGGACAGAAGCGCCCTCCATTACTAAATCAGCTTCTGCTGAATGTCCAAATGCTTCATGCGCGAATAATCCCGTAAGACGGGGATCTAAAATGACCTTAAATTTGCCTGCTGTAGGTGTTTTTGCAGTGAGTTTCGATAATGCTTTTCTAGCAGCGTTTACACTGAACTCTTCAGCATCAATTTGTTCAATAACTTCAAAACCTTGTGTTTTTCCAACAGTGGAGAATCCTGTTTCTCTTAAATCCCCCATTTCTTTGGCCGTAACTCTTCCTTTCAGTTGCGTATAAACCCAAGTGCTACTGACATTACTTCCAAAGGAATTGATAACTATTTCTTTGGCAATTGAATCTTGATAGTTGAAATGTGTATTTACTATTCGGGGATCAACCGTTCTAGCGATTTTTTCATATTCGAAGACGCTTTTCGCCTTTTCTTCAAGAGATACATCGTTTGGATGGACTCGAGCTTTGATCACTGTTTTCTTTTTAATAGGTTGAATTGGAGGCAATTTGATTTGTCCATTTGAAGTTTTATTAGTAAGACTTTTTGCGGCTTTGTAAGCTACATTTAATGTTTTCAACAATGATTCTTCACTAACGGAGTTGGTTGAAGCATGACTCCAACAGCCTTCAGAAGAAAACACACGCACACCAGCGCCTCCATATGAAGAATTTATTAGTTTTGATATGCGCCCTGTTTCAACGCTGATAGTTGTTGCATGTTTTTGAAAAACTCGAATATCAATGAAATCTATTTCAGGGAAATTTGTCTTATTCAATACTTTTTCCAAAAGATCATCCACAAAAGTCCCCATCCAGTAGTTAATTCTTCCAAAATCTCAGTTAAAATGAAAAGATCAAATGAGTCCTCTTTCCACAAGAATTCTAAACTCTTCCATTGTTAACTTCTTTCTCTTCTCCTTGAGTTTCTGAACTGCTGCTTTCTCTTTCTCTTCCAGTTTTTCTTCCACTACCCTTTGCTTTTCTTCCTCTTCCGTTTTCTTCAAATCATTCAAGTTCTTTTTTAATATGTCGATCTTGCCGTAGATTTCCACGCATTTGGCATGTTGAAAATCCCCTAGTTTCTTAACTTCAAGAAATTGTTTATATAATTCATCGGCTCTTTTTTCAAATTCTTTAGCTTTTAAAAAAAGTTTGTCCATTTGATCGTGATGTTCTTGTGCTTTTTTAGCATAATCTATGACTTTTTGATGTATGTGTTCCAGTTTTGCCTTTATTGCTTCAAGGGAAGTAGCCTCTTCAATAATTTTTGATTTAAACTCATTTATTTTATTTTGAGCGGTCGTTTTTTCTTCTAATTGCGCTTCCAATTTTGCTATCTTATTAACCAATTCTCTTTCTTTATCTAAACTCATTACCGTCGTTTGAATAATCCATTCTGAATCTTTTAGTTCTCTCATCAATCTTTTTGTGGGAATCTTCGTAGGACTATTATCCTCGAGTTCATTTCTTGCCTGTTTTAATTCATTCAATCTTTCTCTTGCCTTTTTTATTTCTTTATTTAGCTCCTTCCGCCGCTTTTTATATTCACGTACTTTACTGTTCATCTCATCCCGTTTTTTTTGTTCGTTCTTGGCCTTTTCAATAAGTTTCGCACGTTCCTCACGAAGTCCTTTAGATTCTCTCATCAATTCACGAGTTTTTTCATTATATTGATCTCTCTTCTTTCTATGTTCATTAACTAGTTTATACTGATCTGCAATTTGAACTTGGAGATCCATAAAACTCAATAATTCACTTCCAGGTGCTATGTGAGAACAATTTGTCTGATAATTTATTGTTATATTTAAATTCTTTACTGAATAGGAAGCTCTTTAATAAGAAATCCAGAAACTAAATCTTGTTTACATGTTTTCGTGAATCTAAGATCTCTAAAAAACAAAAAGAAATAAGCAACCTTATAACTGCTTCTGGGTTATTCGAATCACTATGTCCAGTGGAAACAAGTGTTGACCTGAAAGCAGTAGATCAATGAGTTCAGATTCAATGTCCTTAGCATAAAACTGTTCAATAATTTCATTTTCCTGCAATTCTGTATCATGAACATTCTTATGCTGTACAGGTTCTCCAAGAAATTCGCAATGAATCACCCATCCGCTTCCGTCATTTTCTCTTGCAAAAGTCGTTTTAATTTCTTTTTTGATGCTATCGCGGCATTTTTTCTGAATTTCTTCTGGTAATTCATTAAAAGGAATGTCAACCTCAAGAGTTTTCATTTTCAGTTCACCATTTTTCTTCAGGAAACTTTAACTTTATATTCCAGTTTATGTTTGTTTATAAAGATCTTTATAACTCTTTATTGTTTTTTAAAGAGTAAACTGTCTGTCAATTAAAAATCGAAAAAGTCTTTTGCTCGAATTTCATATGAATAATGGGATGCTTTTGTTTTGACATTTTGGATGTCGTTTTTAATGATTTCTAAGACCTTTTCACATGTAGATTTTGTTATGACATTCAGCAGACCCCTGTGTTCTGTCGCGTACATTACACGAAAACATATGGCAAATTCTGTGTCTCCTAAGCGTAGAATTTTCCAGCCTTCATTTTCGTTTGAACCTAGATCAACATTTAGTTCTAATCTACTTTGAAAATGAAATGGCATTTCACATACTAGTTTGTAGAGAGTTCTACGAATTTTACCTCCATAATCCTTAACAGGCTCCCATGCCTTTACAATTCCACCATCAATATCAAAAAGGTAAACAGAAGTTATTGTAATCTGCGGTGGAGCAGTATTGTCCAATTTTTCAATAATCTCATTGATTTCTTCCAATTTGTCTTCAGGAAACACCTGAGTAGTCAATATTTGATCTAATTTTTGATGCAATGAATTTTCAATTTTAAATTGCGGTTGCGTTCTATCTGCCTTTCTCACAACGGGATCTAAAAGTTTGATAATTTTTGTAATCTTATCTTCGGTATAGGGCATATTATCCCAGAAGTCACAAAAAAAACCCCATAATACTTCACCAGTATCAAAAAGTAGAAGGTTATAATTGAGTAAATCAACTTTATGAATTCGAAATTTCTTTTCCTTTGAAATCTCCTGCGCAAAATCATAGAGTGCCCGAATAAAGCGAGGATAATATTCTGAACTATCATATCCTTCTCCTAAGTTTGAGTGTGAGTTTTTCGCAGAAATAACCTTGTCATCATACAATACCGATCCGAGCCCGGACTCAAACGTTGCTAAAATGAGATGAATCATATCCTTCATCCTTTTTAAAGAACATTTTAATCTTTACGTAGATTTATTTAGTTCTAATTAAATAGATATTTCTTTTCTGACAGATCACATATGTGGTGTGTTCCTCAAGATTCTAATGTGCTCCCTGTAAAAAAACGTTTCGACCATAAAAGTAGCATCCTGAAATAACTTCTCTTTTCGATCGTCTTTATTATCGAGAATTCCTTATCCTTTAAAATCCCGTTCTTCTCGCCGACTAAGTTAAAAAACACGTACCTCTGTAATCATCACAAAATATTTGAGGACGTAATGTTTATTAAAGAGGATAGTTATAAATCTGGTATGGGCAAGGATTGTGATAATCCTCACGTTTTCCCGTCTGAACTGATTATATAATCTCTGTGGTTGATAATTATGCTGTCCTCTAAGATAATTCAAGTAACAT
>Ga0209427_10005317_pt1 | contig 14774 bp, 10 predicted proteins | sample DeeMarSWOR136_30_FD_187465 | JGI IMG/M metagenome (GOLD analysis project Ga0209427, IMG submission 187465) | Marine sediment microbial communities from White Oak River estuary, North Carolina - WOR-1-36_30 (SPAdes) (version 2) | ecosystem: Environmental > Aquatic > Marine > Intertidal zone >...
TCTGGACCGCCGATTTTGGCACACACGGCTTTGACATCGCGGAGAACATGTCTGCCCAGGCCAAGGTGCCGGATGAGGACTATGACTGGACGGCCGCTCAGCCTCTTTATCGGGTCCTCCTTCCGTGCGTTGCGAGGAGTTGGCTGCGTCCTGCAACAGAGAGGGCGGTCCGCTGACTCCCAGTGAATCAGCTGCTAATGCACTGTATTGGGTCCGGTAGATGACGGGTCCGGATGTCGAGTGCGCTCTCCAGTTCGGCGATGGTGCGGGCGAGCTTCAGGATGCGGTTGCTGGTTACAAGGATGCGCCAGCGAAAGTCGAGAGCGTGCTGCCCTGATAAGGGGGAAGGAAGCGGGTCAGCAGATGAATCAGGCGATCCCTCCCGTGTGAGCGCCGAATGGGATTCGGCGGCTCAAGTTGAAAAGTCGCCTCAGTAGCTCAGACACACAGACTGAGGCGGCTTTTCAGGTTCAGGCAGGGATCTGGAACGGCTGGTCTGTTGCTCCGCACTGCGGAATCGGTTGGACCGGCTTCACCGGAGGAGGCTGATCACCGGTCCGAGCAACGACGCCACAAACCATATTACCAGAACTATCACCATCAACAGCAACGAAAAAGCCAGGCTGAGCAGGCCGAACAACGTGTCTTCTGCTGGCGTGGTGACACGGTCACGCTTGCGCTTAAAAAGCAGAGCCCACAGGCGCAGACTGCCGACTATGCCCAGTACGTCTCCAACTCTTTTCGAAGCCTTGGCCGCTTCCGGGAACTCGCCCTGCACATACTTAGAGAAGAAGGAGAACCCAGCGGCGCACGACAGCAAAAAGGCAACAAATGATACCGCGCGCACCAACACGCCGGTCAGGCCAGTCCCCAGTGTCGCGAAAAACGCTGAGAGCGCCGCTGTGGCCAGAGTCAGCTCGATAGGCCCAGGACTAAAGCTTGGCCCTGGGCGGGGTGTGAGACCAGCATCCGCCTGCTGTGCTCTTTCCTGCGATATCCGCAGGTACTCAATCTCACTCTGGATCCCGCTCAGAGCGGCCAGTATCTGCGCGGTCGCTTCGTCGATTTCCAGCACTTTTCGTTGAGTGCTCTCGTCGTATTCTTGCATCCCGGTCCTCCTTCCCGAACTCAGCCAAGCCGCTACTGCCGCACGACTCGCGTCTTCCCAGCCGTTTCCCCCTCAACTCCAGCCTGGCACTCGGGGCACGCGCCCCGGCACAGCGAGACACTGCCAGCGAGGATCAAGCTGTGATACACTTCCTTTGAGAGCGGTGCTCAGTTCATCCGGCAGCCGCTTGGCGTTGCCGGCATCCTGGCCACCGCCTGCGCTTGGCTCTCACTATTAGTACGGACGGGATTGTGACCGAATGGATACGCTTCTTCAACCGCACCCATAAGTCTGTTGCTGCAGTTGGCGTCGCCGCAGCGCTCCAGATGTTGCGCCGGGTGGTGGAGCGCATTGGCGAGGGGGACGCCATCCAGCGGCTGTCGAGGGATTCCGAACCTGGTCAGGGCCGTCTCGCTCATGCAATTGAGATTCTTCGTCGCTGCCCCACTCCGCTTCGCTTCGGGGACTCATGTTGGTCGCGCTCGTCGCAATGACATCAGATGCTCTTACACAATGAGTGGCGCGTCTGCGCCATGGATGACCTCGCAATGACGCACTTGCAGCCCTGCCCCAGAAGTGCACTGCAGCCCCAAAGTTTGCGCGTATAGCCAACCTGTGCTACACTATGGCGCATAACAAACACCGCATCGTCCTCCGTAGAGAATCTGAGCAGGGACCAGGGCGGGCATATACCCTGGTGATGGGAGCAGCCCACGCTGGGCCGTCCTGCCTTGTGGCGGACGGCCCACTTGCGTTGCTGGGTGGAGCATGCAAAGGAGCCTACCATGCGACCACAGAAAAAACGCGCCTGATCGACTATCTCAGCCTAGGGTGGCAGCGGGCGGTCGAGAATGTGCGGGAGGCCGCCGCGCGCCTCTGGGACCGGCCCGCCCACGGCCAAGGGTCACGTCCTTATCACCCTGGCGGACGGGGAAGGGCTGATCAACCTCATCGTGCGCCCGCAGGTCTACGAGCGCTACAAGGAAGTGCTGCGCCACCCCCCCCGCTGCTGTGGGCCGAAGGCCGCCTACAACGCGAGGGCCACGCCATCAGCGTAATGGTGCGCAGGGCGGGCTCGCTGATGCCCGATGCCGAGGCGACACACGCGTCATCCCTGGCAGACGCCAGGGCGCGGTCGTCGCTAAACAGTGTAGGGGCGATGCATTCCACCAGACATCACCCAACACCACTGGCGCCGCACTGTTCCTGGCAATTGCTCGCCCGATGGGCTTTGCGCGAATGCATCGCCCCTACCAGCTGATCCTGCGCCCGCAGGTCTACCAGCGCTGCAATGCCATCGCTCTCGACGGGGGCAGGCTCCGCGCCGAGCTGAACAAGCCCATTGTACGCCCGCTGCTCGGCGGAGCTAGAAGGCCGGCGCCTGGCGTGCAGCCAAGCCTGTGCTCGGCGAGAGGCTGCGGGCTCAGTGGGCCGATTGCGGGCAGCGCCGCTGGTGGGCAACCAGCGTGTGCAGGCCGGGCGCCCCAATCAGGACAGCCGGCAGATAGAGCCGGCACGGCCCCGGACCGCCCCCCCGTGTTGGGGTTGGCGTCGCGGTCGGTGTCGCCGTCGGCGTCCTCGCAGGAGCAGGCGTGACGGTAAGCGTTTGAGTTGACGTCGGAGACGCAGTCGGCGTTGCCGTGGGCGTGTAACTCGGCGTGGGTGACGCAGTCGGCGTCCCAGTTGCCTGCGGGGGCGCCGTTGGCGTTATGTCACTCTGCACCGTAATGCGCACCTCATCTGCCGCCTGGTGCTCGTTCCCTGCCGCGTCGTGACTGCGCACTGTATAGTAGTAGATCTGTCCACTCGTAAGGCCATCATCGAGGTAGGTTGAAACACGCCCCACTTGAGCATCAGGCGTCGCAGCGTAGCTCTGGTCCTGGAGACGACGGTAGATATTGTACCCAGCCACCATGGGATGCTCATACAGCTCCCATTGCAGGCTTGCTGATCGAACCAGCCCTTGCCCGCTGAAGCCCCTGGGTGCTGTATCCCACTGTGCTTGGATACGGCCTGCAGCGATGTCCGCTTCTGCCTTGCTGCCATACAGGTAGTCGTAGCTCTGCGCGTTTAAGTGCAGGTAGTAGTTGAACCAGGCAGTGGTGTACTTCTGGGCCAACTGTGTCCGTGCCGGGTCGGTGTCCCCCTCGCAGACGAAAGTGCACGCCCCATAGCCCGGATCCATGAAGTCGCAGTGGCTGGCACCGACGATGAAGAGCGAAGCCTTGTGCATGGCGCCGACAAATGGGTAGATCTCTGCGTAGTCGGCTTCCGAGTTACAGTTGCTGCTTGGAGCGCCGAGGATGCAGGTGGGGGCCTGGATGCGTGGCCCCTCCGCCTCTGGATCCCAGAATGCGGGTTCGTCTCCCGGGAAGGGGCCGCCTTGATGATAGACGGGATCCATGGACACGACGGCCTTGACGCGCGGATCATGGGCAGCCACCGCCAGCACGCTGGCCCCACCGAAGGAGTGCCCAGCGACGGCCAGGCGGTCGGGATCAACCAGCCCGTAGAGGAAGGAGCCAGGCGTCTCGGTCTGACCCTCCAGGTAGGAGAGCACATTCTGGATGTCGTCCACGCGCCCTTCCGGGTCGTCCGGAAGCACCGGGATGGCCGCCACATAGCCCCAGCTGGCCAGGTGTTCACCATCGCCCGCGTGCCCGAGCGCCATGTTGATCAATCCGAGCATGCTGAAACCGTGGGCGATGGTGATGGAAGGATAGGGAGCCGCCAACTCCGCGCCGCATTCGCTGCTGGCCGGATAGTAGACGTAGGTCCGCAGGTCGCCACCGATGTCAACCACCTGCCTTGAAACGGCACAAGGGCCCGCCTCGCCCGGGTCAGGGCCCGCCTCCAGCTCGACATTGGCGCTGGCCAAACGCAGCGGCATGGCCAACAGCAACAACAGACAGACCAGGCTCAATTTTGCTTCCATCGAATGCATACGCTTCCTCCGGCCTTGGCGACAGGTTCTCGGCTTCTGTGAGCACTTTGCACTGCCAAACCACGCGGTGGCCGTTGTCCCGACGACGAGGAACGCACGCCCTCTGTCGCCAGTCGTGGCAACTGGACCACCCGATCAATCCGCACTTGCAGGCCCATCGACAGCGCAGGCATCCCACTGCCTTGGCATGACCTCCGCTGACCCATACCACGGCACCCTCGACAGACCGAAGTGACTCACACCCTCCAGTATTATTGGACGCGATCCAGCAGAATCGCTGACGCGATGGGGACCAGGCCGTCGCCCCAGGAGTCTCCAACATCGCTGAGCCTGCGGTAGAACATGTGGGCCAAGCGCTGCGCAATGGAGCCATCACCCTTTCCCCGCACCATCTTACCAGCGACACAGACGTACTGCACCTGCGGTGGAAAGTAAGCGCCCGGGTATTGCTGGTCAACCCAGCGGCGCATCTGCCCGCCATGTCGATTGTGGTGCGGGCTCCCCAGCGTGATCAGCCAATCCACGCACTCAAGCCCGGCATAGGTGTGCCCCAGGAAGGGCCGGTCACTCAGATACAATCGCCCCACAACGCCGCCCGAACTGTGACCGACCAGAGTCACCTTCCCGGTCGGAGACTGGCGCACCAATTGGCGTACCGCACGCTCGAGCTTACCCAGCAGGTTCGCCCACCCCGCGCGTGTGGTGCTCCGTACCCAGTCATGGATCCACGCGTCCACGATCCGCACTGGCTGCCCGGTCATTTCGGCCAGCCTGTCGCGCATTGCCCAGTAGACGCTGGGAACGCTCAGGAACCCACCGAAGATGACAACGGGCTGCTCGTCAAGCGAGCGTCGCATCCAGGGCCTGCGAAGAGCCTAGCTCACTGCTCAGGAAAGCAGAAACGCTGATCCGCGACAGCAGGGCCAACGCCGCGAACGCGGCCACAACCTCCAGCCCGAACACCGTGCTGAACGCTGCGAGGTGGCTGTTGCTCAGCGCAAAGACTGTGTCGATGACCACACCGCCCATGATGTTACCCACCACCTCAGCCAGCTGGTGTGCAATGGTCCAGGCACCCATCAACAGCCCAGCCTGCTCGGGCATGGTAAAGTCGACCATCAGGGTCAGTGCGCCCGCAGCGCTCAGGCCGCTACCGACGCCCAACCCAAAGACCAGTATCAGGAACAGAGTTCGGCTCTCCATGGCTCCGCTCAGGATCAGCCCCACAAAGGAAAGGGCCACGATGACCAGGCCAGTGGCGGCTGTGGGTTTGCGCCCGAAGCGGTTGACCAGCCACATCCCTGACGACAGCAGAGCCGCAAGCGTTCCCACACCCCAGAACATGTTCAGGCGAGCTGTCTGGCCGACTGACATGCCCAACAGCTCTGCTGCATACGGCTCCAAATAGATGTCCTGGCTCAGCGTGGCCAGCAGCGTCGCACCCACGAAGAAGAAGAACAAGCGTACCTGTCGATTCTGGAATGTCAACCGGAGGGTGGTGCCAAAGGGAACTGCACGTGCGCGCTCGCTGACTGCCTCGACGGCCATCCCCACCGGCTCCACACCTGCACAGCCCAACACTGCCAGGGCGATGGCCAGTGCTCCCACTGCCGCCACGAGCACCAGCAGTCTGTCCGGGCTGTAGGGGTCGAGCAGCCTGCCCAAGAAGACACTGCCACCCACAATGCCCATAATGAACGCAGACTGGAGCACAGCAGCGGCCTGCGGACGCTGTTCCTTGTCAAACACGTCGGCGATCAAGGCTTGAAAGGCGGTCGCCATGGCATTCTTTCCCATCCCGTAGGTCAGAAACGCGGCCACCGCGGCCAGCACACCGCCTGCAAGCAAGCGAGGGATGTTCAAGGCGCTCCAGGTGCCACCCAGGACACCAAACGCGGCCAGGACCGTGCCGACCAGAATGTAGGGAGCTCGGCGCCGTCCCAAGATGGGACGGCTGTCGGACAGATACCCCAGCCACAGGCGCACCGGCGAGATGATGGATGGGATTGCCAAAAGGAAACCAATCAGGGCGGCGCTCAAGCCGATCTCTGTGAACATCACCCGGTTGAGCACGCCCAGTACCGTCACACTGAGAAGTCCAAAGCCCAACTGAAACAATGCCATGCGCAAGATTCGCACTCTGTTACCCATCCTCTGTTGTCCTTTCGTCGTCTACCGTAGCCTGCACCTTCAGCAGGCCAAAGCGCTTGGCCATCTTGTACATACCGCGACCCATGGCCGTCAGTTGCATCACTTCCGATAGATCGCCTCCTTTCCCCTCCCGTCTCAACCTGAGGTACTGCTTCATCTCTGGGATCATGCCCACGAGGAGTATCACGTTGACGGCGACAGCGTATAGCAGGTGTGCCACGTCGTGGGTGCGAAACCACAGCCAGGGGATCAGGAACCAGAATCCGGCCATGTAGGCCACAAGAAAGTCACGGACAATGAAGAGGCCGAAGAACATCCCGCTGAGAGACGTGGCAAACACGCCGATCCAATCGATGGCGAACATGCCGCCATAGACCGCCGACATGCCGCGCCCTCCCTTGAAGCGATGGTAGAGCGGCCACATGTGTCCGACCATGCCAGCGGCCGCCGTGAGCAGGTAGTAGGGTGCATCGGAATACGCGCGCTTTACCAGCAGGGTCGGTACGGCAATCTTGAGCATGTCCAGGACCACGGTGATAAAGCCCAGCCTCGGCCCGGCGTGGATAGACACGGCAGTAGCACTGACCAGCCCTGACTCCACCCTGTCCTCACTGCCTGCGATCCCGAACTCGGTCTTGCTGAGATCGACTTGCGGTGCGGCCAACCTGCTCACGATGCGCGCAGATGAAATAGAGCCGATCAGATAGCCCAAGATGCCGGAGAGCAGCGCAGGTATGGTGTTCATGGCTCACCCCCTCTCGAGTTCCGCTAGCGGCCCAGGTAGACTCTGCCGCTGTCGCCGTCAACTGTCACGCGCTGTCCGTCCTGGATCAGGCGCGTCGCCTGCTTGACACTCACCACAGCCGGCAAACCGTACTCCCTGGCCACAATGGCGGTATGCGATAGCTGCCCGCCGGTCTCAGCAACGATGCCGCCAATTCCGGAGAGCAGAGGCGTCCAGCCCACGTCGGTGAAAGGCACGACCAGGATGTCGTCCTGGCTCAGGCTCACTGGTGCCTGGGATGGATTGAGGACGATGCGGGCGCGGCCCCTGGCCAGCCCAGAGCTCCCGCAGATGCCAACGAGATACTCCTGGTCTTCCGGCAGCGAAACGGGCTGCGCGGGCACATGATCGCCACAGACCGTGTCCGGCGGCTCGATCTGGGCATCCTGCTCCATCTTGGCCTTGCGGGCTTTGACACTCTCCTTGGCCACGTCGGCTTCCAGTTCGCCATCGACAAGCTGCAGCAACTCTGCGTAGGTAAGGTAGAAGATGTCATCTCGTTCCGCCAGGTCGCCGCGCCTTACCAGGTGGTCGGCCAGGGCCAGGAAGATGCGACGCATATGGAAGGCATCTTCGGACATCAGCAGGCTGACCTGTTCCCGGAGGTCAATCAGCGCCACCGTGGAGTTCAGCAGGCGGTCAAAGATCAATCGCTCAAAGGGGTTGAGGGCGCTGCGCACCCGGTGGCGCGCTGTCTCTCGGATCGTTCCAACATCCTCTGCCCTGCGATCCATGGGACTGGCGGCGGAACGCCCGATGCAGTGCCAGATCACGGTGGGATCCTCGACCCACGACGTTCCCGCAAAGTCGGTACCACTGGTGCTAAGGAATCCGTATCGCTCGAGGAAAGCATCCACCGCGCCCAGCAAAGCCTGACCCTGATCGGAGGCAGACAGCACCTGGCGGATGGTCTGGTCATCGCCTTCGGTCAGGAGGCGCTGCGTTTCGCTGTCCAGCGCTGCGGCCTGCGCGGCCAGCTTCTGCAGCTCTTGGTTCGGCTCCAGGGCCTTCAACCCCACCAGGCCGCGGATCAGATCGCTGGGCACCACGTCAGGAGCGCGCCGCTCCACCAGGCGGTTGAGGATTCTGTTGCGGACGGTCATATTGATCGGTCCGATGAACACGAACCACTGCGTTTCGCCGTGCAGGCGTGCCAGCTCATCGTAGCGGGCCAACAACTCCTGTGGCTCCAGAGCCGGAGTCAGGGTGCGGCGGTAGGGCTCCAGTTCCTGGTGATGCCGCTGCACGAAGGCTTTCGTGTCATCCACGACCCGGGAGTGACGCCAGGCAAAGCGCAGCAGACGAGCCACAGCGCCCAGGTTCCTGAGGCTCAGCTTGGGTCTGCGCCGCTGAGCCGTCTCATCGCGGGTGACCATCTCGAAAAAGTTGCCGGGCATCCCCAGGCGATCAAACAGCTCACCAAACAGCGTGACGTTGGCGTAGAGGCGCGAGTGGATGCGCCTGATCATCGAATCGTAGTCAATGTCAGCGTCGCCCAGCAACTCGGTGAATATGCGACCGAACACATTCTGGACAATGGATGTGGTGTTGGTATGCCAGACCAAGGGCTTGATCAGGCCGGGCACCATCTCCGAGACCATTCTGCTGGAATAGACGGTCTTGCCCACGAGCGAAGTGATGGGCCGGCATTGTAGCAGGTGGAACTTGGCCCCATCCCAGGCCCACTCGATGTCCTGAGGGCACTCTCGCCGCTCGGCCACATCGCGCACCATGTCCACCAGGCGCAGGATCCCATCATCCTCCAGGACCGGACTGCCCTTCTCCACCACAGCCTTTTCGGCGACCACGTTGCGCGCATCGACGACGTAGCGATCCGGCTGCACCAGCCCCTGCACAACCGCGTCACCCAGGCCCCGCGCTGCTTCGATAATCACATTGCCTTGCCCGGTGACGGGGTCGGCGCTGAAAGCCACTCCTGCTGCCTCGGCATCCACCATGCGCTGCACGACGACGGCCATGGAGAGGGTCTCGAGGAGGGTCTGCTGCAGGTCGGCCTGGCGCTGATTGAGGTACTGAAAGAGGCGCCAGTTGAAGAGCGAAGCCCAGCATTGCTTGAGCGCAGCGAGGACACCTTCGAGGCCCTTCACGTTGAGCACGGTATCGAGCTGCCCGGCGAAGGAGGCAAGCACCGTGTCCTCGCCCACCATGGACGATCGAACGGCCACGCTCTCCAGCCCCTGGTAGGCCCGGTCAATCTGCGAGGCGAGACCATCCGGAATGGGGCAGGCGCCGATCTGCTGCCTGATCTGCTGCAGCTCATCTGGCGTCCACGTCTTTCCGTGCGACGATAGCTCGATGCCAGCGGCACCCAGCATGTCCTCAAAGGCAGCGGTGCTGATGACAAAGCCCGGCGGAACCTGGAAGCCAGCCCTGCGCAGCCAGGCAAGACTGGCTCCCTTACCGCCCGCCTGTTGCTCCTGCAGGGCGGCCTTGCTGTCCAGACTGACCACATGGCGACTCATAGCCATCCTCCCCCTGCTATCCGCTCGTACTTGGCGGCCCGAGACCGTTGTGAAGGCATACCGGTTTCGCTGCCACCGCGCCAGCATATACACCGCTGGAATGGCACACGTATGCTGCTGCTTCAGATCCCTGGCCTCGCCGTGCCGCGGCCGGTGCAATGACACCCGCACCGGCGGCAGTGGCCGATCACTCGAACTGGATGGCCTCAATGATGCGCATCTGCGCAGCCCGTCTTGCCGGCCAGACGGCTGCCAGTTGCGACACAATCAGGGCAATCACCAGACTGACGATGATCCCTTGCATCGGCAGGGCGTAGGTCAGCTCGTAGCCCATCATGCTGTTGATGGTGTTCAACACAGCGTGGGACAGGAACAGGCCGAACACCAGCCCCACGCTTCCCCCGACGAGTCCCATCATCCCCGCCTCGGCCAGGATCATCTTGGCGACCTGCCGGCGCGTCATGCCCACGCTGCGCAGCATGCCGATTTCTTGCGTTCGCTCCATCACATTCATGGTCAGCGTGTTGACCACACCCAGCGCGGCGACGATGATGGCAATCAAGGCCAGAACGTCGAACAAGCTGCTCGTCTGCGCCAGGAGGTTGAGGGCACGCGCTTTCAGCGCCTGGTTTGACTCCACAGTGAGGTGCCGACGCTCGCCGTAGAGATGGTCGATGCGCTCTCGGACCTCCTCGGGAGGGTACCCAGGCTCTAGCTTGAGCAAGAAGGCGCTCACGTCGTTCAGCCCAAAGTAGCGCCGCAGGTCCTTCCAACTGCCCTGGACGACAAAGCCGCGGTTGTAGAAGTCAACCACAACCGCAGCCACCTCAAAATCCTGCGCGCCACGCTTTGTGGCCAGGCGAATGGAGTCTCCTTGCCTGAGTGCATACTTCTCGGACAACACGCTGGAGATGAACACCGCATCTCCGGCGGCTAGGCGGTTGAGAAGTTGATCGGGGTCACCCTGACCAGTCAAGAAGGCAAAAGATGCAACACTTTCGTAGGACAATGGGTCAACGCCAGTGAAAGTCAGGCGCTCATCTCCACCGTCCGGCTTCAGCCGCTTGACGTCAAGGTAGCGCGTGGGGGTCGCGGCAGCGACGCCTTGCACAGTCTCCAGACGCCAGGCGAGGTCAGCACGCATGGGCACCGTGGAGTAGACGTACAGGTCACCGCCGATGTAGTTCTCCATCCAGGAGCTGATATCGTTGGTGAAGGCGGCCATGATGGCCGAGACGCTGAGGATCATGGCCACACCTACCAGGAGCGCGGCCACGGTCAGCGTGGTGCGCAGCTTGGCGCGCTGTGTATTGCGGCTGCCCAGCTGCCCCTCGTTGCCGTACAGGCGGCCGAACCATGGTCGCGCGGCTCGCTCCCAGATGCCCACGGCGATTGGGACCAGCAGTGTACCACCAAGCAGCAGCACCAGAACAAAGGCATGGCCCATCCAGCTGACGTCGGCGGGCAGTTGCACTTGGTAGAGCACGACGTACGAGAAGGCCAGCAGGGCGACTCCCAGAACCCAGCCACGACGGATGAGCCAGCTCTCGCGCGGGTTGCCGCGGATGCGCAAAGCTTCCAGCGGCGAGATACGCCCCGCCTGCCACGCTGGAATGCTCGCCGCTGCCAGCGTGACACCCAGGCCCACCAGCAGGCTCATGGCCAGTCCCTGCAGCGGCACCTGGATCTGCTTCACCTCCTGTGCCAGCAGCACCTCCATCAGTCTGATCAAGCCTCGGGACAGCAAGATGCCAAAGCCAATCCCGAGCACGGATCCGCCGACGCCCAGGATGCCCGCCTCGGTCAGGATCTGTCGCATCACCTGGCGCCGTGTCATCCCGACGGTCCGCAGCATGCCGATCTCTCTGGTGCGCTCGGCAACCGTCATCCAGAAGGCATTGTAGATCAAGAAGGCGCCTACGAATATGGCAATGACGCTGACAAAGCTGAGGCCCAGCTGGTACCCTTGCAGCATCTGGGTCACCCGCCTCCCCTGCGTCGCCGGATATATGACGCTGTAATCAGCTCCCAGCCGTTCTTGCAGCGCGGCTTTCAGCTGATCCAGGCCTGCGGTCCCAGCCACCTCCGGGCTGGACAGGATGTCCACCTGGTCCAGGTCGCCGCTGCGACCAAATATCTCCTGGGCGGCCACCAGTGGAAGAATGCCGAAAGCCCCATTATTGAGCTGCCCTGCTCCTTCCTTGGACAGCAGGCCGACTACCCGTACCAGCTCGACCCCCGTACCAGTCACGATGCGGACGTCATGCCCCACCGCGATGTCGTTGTTCTCGGCATAATCCTTCACCAGGACGATGTCATAAGCATCCAGGTCGCGAGAGAGGAACTGCCCAGCGGCGATCTTGTATTCGCGGGCCTCGGCGTCCAGCGCGGGGTCGATGCCATAGACCATCAGCCCACCAGCAACTGTGCCAAAGAGGCTGAGATCCAGCTGTGAGGGCGCAGCCTCATCGGCCAGCAGAACCTGCAGGTGCAGCGAAGGGACCGCCGCCTTGACCCCGGAAACGCTGTGGATGCGACTCAGCACGTCCTCAGCAAAGCCCTGGCTGTCAGCGCTTGCGCTGATGACCACCAGATCGGCCTTGCCGGAGGCCTCGCTGAAGAGCGTGGTGATGGACTCCAGGGTGCTCAGATTGGTGATCTGAACGGCCATGATGACCGCCACACCAAGAACGACACCCAGGGTGGTCAGTATGGTGCGTGACAGGCGCACCCGCAGGGAACGCAGTGCTAGGGACGGCGGGCGGGACACCGCGCCTCCTGACCGATGAATCGATCGGTTCGTGCCGCCAACGGCCATTCGGGGTTCACAAATGCCTCTCGGATGGAATGCTACGTGCGCCCGATGTTTCTCTAGCGCACCGTGATCTCTACGAACGCGGTCATGCCCCAACGAAGGTTCGAGTCAGGGCCCACATCGAGGTCCAGGGTCACATCGTACACCGTGTCGCCGCGCCGCTCCGTGGCAACGGGGGCAATGCGCACTACCGTGCCCCTCAATTGCTTTCCTCCCAGGGCGTTGATGGTGACCAGTGCCTCCTGGCCCAGCGTCACGTGGCTCACGTCCGCTTCGCTGAGGTCCAGTGTCCGCACGCGCAGGGTGCTCAGATCGCCCAGCAGGATGGCCTGCGCCTGCGGGGAAACCACCTCCCCCTCATCGAGCAGGATCGTCCCCACCGTGCCGCTGAACGGGGCCGTCAGTACAGCGTCGTCCAGGGCGTTGTTTGCCTCTGAGAGGCTCACTTCAGCTTCGGCCACCGCCGCCTCAGCTACGGCAACATCTTGCGCTCGAGCACCCGCCTTGACCAGGGCCAGGGACAGCTGCGCCCTGGCCTTTTCCAGCTGTGCCTCAGCGATCTGCACGGCCGATGCAGCCTGTGTCACCTGGGCCCTGGCGACGGTGACGTCTTCCTCGCGCGCTCCGGCCCCGATCTCCTCGAGCTGCAATTCGGCGATCGTAACCTGAGTCTCCCATACCGTGACCTGAGCCTTGGCAGCCTCATACTCGACTGCAGACGCCAGAGGAGGATCGGCGTTCACCTGAGCGCCGATCACATCGCGCTGCCCCTGTGCCCCCCACAACTGGTTCTTGGCCAGCTCCACCTGCTTCTGTGCGATCTGGATGTCACGCTGTGTAGGCCCAGCCACAGCTTTCTGCAGGCTCGCTTCGGCGCTCTCCAGGCTCGCCTTGGCCGAGGCCAGGTTGCCCCCCGCGATGGAGACATCCGCCTCTGCCAGGGCGACCTCCTCAGGGGGTGCGCTAGCCTTGGCTCTTTCCAACTGCGCCCGAGCCGAACCCAGGCGGGCTTCGGCCCGACGGACCGCCAGGGTCAGATCGCGTGTGTCCAGCTTGGCCAGCTCTTCACCTGCAGTTACCGTGTCGCCCTCGGACACGAGTATTCTCTGTACGCGCCCCCCTACCTTAAAGCTCAGGCTGGCCTCTCTGTACGGCACGACGATGGCCTCAGCAGAGATGACCTCCGGCACCTCCTCGCGGGGCGCTGACGGCGTCGGACTGGGTGTCTGTGACCCAGTCGACCCCTCCTGCCTACAGCCGTAGATGGCCAGGCTCATGACCATGCTAGCGACTATGAGAACTGAGAGAGCTCGGCGTTCCACCATGCGCTCAACCTCCTATGCAGTAGTAACGAGACCGGGATGGGCTTCGCCCGGTTCCGGGCCACCGGCCATCGGTGCTGGCTCGCTTGGCGAATGCGAATCCGTGCCACAGGCCGCCTGGTAGTTCCATTGGTCCACCACAGAAACACGCCGATCAGCACCATCGATGACCTTCAGCGTGCCTAAACCTGCAACTTCTCCACCGTCTCCATGATGACGCGCAGCCGTCTTGCCATGTCGTCCACACCTACGTTCGAGACCCGCCCGCTGATTTGGCCATCTCCCAGAAATACCACGCTGTCGGCGTAAGCAGCTGCTCTCGGATCGTGGCTTACGACGACGATGGTCTGGCCGAACTCATCACAGGAGCGGCGCAGGAGGTCCATGATGGCCGCCCCGCTCTTGGAATCCAGGTTACCAGTCGGCTCGTCGGCAAGGACAATGGTGGGCTCAGTAACAAGGGCACGAGCAATCGCCACGCGCTGCTGCTCGCCTCCCGAGAGCTGATCAGGCTTGTGGTGACGGCGATCAATCAAGCCAACAAGCTCTAGCAGCGCATCAATGCGCGCTTGATGTTTCCGCAGATCCTGTCCGTCGATGATGAGAGGCAGAGCGACGTTCTCTTCTGCCGTCAAAGTTGGAAGCAGGTTGAAGAATTGGAAGACGAAACCGATGTTATGCCGGCGCACGAGGGTTAGCCGATTGTCATCCAGGACGGAGAGGCGTTGGCCCGCCAGCGTCACCTCACCGTCTGATGGTGTGTCCAGCCCCCCCAGCAAGTGCAGCAGCGTCGATTTGCCACTCCCCGAGGGTCCCATGATGGCAATGAACTGGCCTTTCTCCACCACAAAATCGACGCCGCGCAGAGCATGCACCGTGTGCTCACCGAGTCTGTATTCCTTTCGAAGCCTGTTGGCCTCCACAATCGGCATCCCTACCCCCATGTCCAGACGCGTCGCGCCTCAGCCTGCTGGCGTCCAGCGCACGGGGACCACGTATTCACGGCACAGGTCCGGCGCAAGCGAACGCAGAGTAACGATGGAGAACGAGCTTTGATTTCACTCTTTCTCTCCTTCTCCTATCTGCGGATCCTATGATTATGCTCCAGGGTGAGGACGAGAGGGCATGGCGCAGGGTCCCCCCGGCAATCGCCCCCAGCAGCCGGTC
>Ga0209427_10005319_pt1 | contig 14772 bp, 9 predicted proteins | sample DeeMarSWOR136_30_FD_187465 | JGI IMG/M metagenome (GOLD analysis project Ga0209427, IMG submission 187465) | Marine sediment microbial communities from White Oak River estuary, North Carolina - WOR-1-36_30 (SPAdes) (version 2) | ecosystem: Environmental > Aquatic > Marine > Intertidal zone >...
GAGTATTTTAACGAATTTTATTCTCCTGACTTTCTTTACTACTTTCCATCAAATAATCCCAAACCCTTGTCCCGAGAAGAAGCACAAGAATTTGTTAAGAGTTTTTTCAGAGCATTTCCTGATTTCAATTTGACTATTGAAGAATTATTTGCTGTAGAGGACAGGGTTATAGTCAGATATATCCTCAGAGGAACTCACGAAGGGGATTGGCACGGTATCCCTGCTACTGGGAACAAGTTTGAAATAAGCTCAACTTTTATAATCCGTATTGAGAATGGAAAAGTAGTGGAAGAAAGGGAAGATTTTGACCAGTTGGGTTTCTTGCAGCAACTCGGCATGGAGCTTATGCCGAAGGAGGGGGAAGAATAGTCTCTTCTTTGTTACGCTGGGCGTGGTTTGATAGAGGAGGTTGCACAGTCTTGTCTTTTTCTTAAATGTTAGTAAAAGTTAGATACTAGTTTTCTAACTTTTAAATCCCCTTATTTCGCACGTAGAAATTCTCAGCCAGATACACGTTCTAAAGTTGACGCTGAAATTCGCCCCATAGAGGGAGGAGATTCTCCCCCCTCCATTTTCTTGTTTTTCCAACCTGCCTGATTTCGTGGGGGCGACTCGAAATCACCGCTCAAAAATGGTATAGTCTTTTGTTTAGTTAACTACTTCTGAAAGGAGAGCCAGGTGTTTGGGTCCGAGTTGGCGATTCCTATCTTAGATCTGGTTATTATCGTCGCCTACCTCTTGGGAATTCTGTTTGTCGGGGTCTATTCCGTCCGCCGTATGAGGTTGACCAGCCAAGGCTATTTCCTGGCCGGCCGTTCTTTAAAGTGGGGGATGGTGGGAGCTGCGCTATTTGCCTCTAATATCTCCACCATCCATCTTGTGGGTCTGGCGGCTTCCGGATATAACGAGGGCCTTGTCTGGGGCAACTTCGAATGGATGGCGACGTTTACGTTGATCTTATTGGGCTTGGTGTTTGCTCCCTTTTATTTTAAAAGCCGAATTGCCACGCTTCCGGAATTCCTGGAAAAACGTTACAGCCCGGCCTCGCGCATGTTTTTGGCCTTTATGGCGATCATGGGGGCGCTTTTTATTCATATCGGCATGAGCCTTTATGCCGGTGCTGCGGTATTCAAGCAGTTCTTTGGCTTTGACGTGGTGGCTTCGATTGTCATTATCTCGGTGATCACTGCCATTTATACGGTTTTGGGTGGTCTGAAGGCGGTGGTGGTAACTGAGACCATCCAAACTGTGATTCTGGTTTTTGGGGCGGTCGTGGTGACGGTCTTTGCTATCCTGGCCTTACAGGACAGCGGAGTTCATTCCTTAAATGAACTGAGGGCGGCTGTCAAACCCGACCAGCTCAGCATGATTCAGACCGACAATTCCGTAGGGTTGGCCTGGTACGCGGTGTTGCTGGGATACCCCATCTTGGGCATATGGTATTGGTGTTCGGACCAGACGATCGTACAGCGCGTGCTTGGGGCCCGCAGTCTAAGAGACGCCCAGTTGGGACCTCTTTTTGCCGGACTCCTCAAGATCTTGCCGGTGTTCATCATGGTTTTTCCAGGTGTTTTGGGGTATGTCCTCTTTCGAGATCTGATCGGCGCCGACAGCAATCAGGCCCTGCCGGTCTTGATCAATCAGTTGATCCCGACCGGGCTCAAGGGCCTGATCTCAGCCGGCCTGCTGGCGGCCTTGATGAGTACCATTGCCGCGGCCCTCAACAGCTCGGCCACCTTGGTTGCTGTTGACATCATGAAACGCTTTAAACCGCAGATGTCCGATGAAAAGCAGGTGCAGATCGGACGGATAAGCGCAGTGGTTGTCATGCTTTTAGCCACGGCCTGGTCGACTCAAGGAGGCCGCTACGGGAGCATCTTCGAAGCTATTAACGCTATCGCTGCTCATCTGGCTCCCCCCATCACTACCGTATTCCTGTGGGGTGTTTTTTGGCGCCGAGGAACCAAACAAGCGGCGTTGGTTACTCTGATCGCCGGATTTTCCCTAGGTGCGATCTCTTTCCTCGTGGATCTTCCTGTCATCGGCGAAGAAAAGATCATTACTGACGGTTGGGGGATCCCTTTCATGATGCAGGCGTGGTGGATGTTCTGTATCTGTTCGCTGATCTATTTTATCGTCAGCTGGCTCACTCCTCCTCCTGATCCGGCACAGGTGGAAGGGCTGACCTGGAAAAATCCTCTGCAGGTTATATCTCAAGGAAAGATCACTGGTCTGCTGGACCCCCGTGTGATTGCGGCGGCACTTTTGTTGCTAATGATTATCTTGTATTATATTTTGCGTTAGACGATCGTTGGAGATGATGCCCGCGGATTGGGATGGATGTATAGGTTGAAGAAAGAGAATTCAGCCGACACCTCTGCTATCCGGCCGCATGTTGCCGCATTAGAAGAGATCCTTTGGGATGTGTATCCGTCCGGCAAACAGCTGGGAGGGGCTCTAGCAAACTTCATTTACAACGCCAGCAGAATGAGACCCCGATCCCACATGATAAGCCGCATAGGTCGTGATAAGCAGGGGCAAGAGATTAGATCCGTATTGCTAACCTGGTTGCCAATCAGGTCTGCTTGCACCAGGGGGCATGGACAACTGGTGAATTATTTGTGCATGAGCAAGGGGCTAAACATAAGTAAATGGATATTTAAATATGAAAGATTTCAATTATTATCAACCGACTGATATTCGCTTCGGCCCCGGCCGGATTCAGGAGATCGGTCAGATCGTTTCCAGATGGGGAAAGCGCTGCCTGTTGGTGACTGTTCCTGTTATTCCCGTATTTGAAGCGCTTTTCCAAAAGGTAAAGGACTGCTTAGCCGAGAGTGGTGTGGCCGTGGCTCATTTCGACGGAGTTATTCCCAATCCCACAGTGGATGTGGTTTCAACCGGAGCTGCTGAGGCAAAAGAGTTTGGGGCCGATGTCGTACTGGGTTTGGGCGGAGGATCGAGTATGGATACGGCCAAAGCCATCGCAGTAGAAGCCACCCATGAGGGGACGAGTTGGGATTACTTGTTCTTCAGACAAACCCAACCCACGGAAAAAACGCTGCCGGTGATCGCCGTGACCACGACATCGGGAACAGGATCTCAGGTCACGCAGGTGGCGGTGGTGACAAATCCAGCAGAAAAGTACAAATCAGCGCTTTACAATGACATCCTCTATCCTAAAGTGAGTGTAGTGGATCCCGAACTCATGCTAACGGTGCCGGAGCATATCACTGCATCGACCGGCTTTGATGTTTTTGCCCACGCGTTCGAAAGCTACATCACCCCTAACGGATCTCCTTATACGGATATGACCTCTCTGGAAGCGATTCGTTTGACAGCTGAGAATCTGCCTGCAGCTGTCAAGCAGGGGATGGATATCGAGGCGAGAACGGCTATGGCTTGGGCGGATACCCTGGCAGGACTCAGCATCGCCAATGCCGGAGTGACTTTACCCCATGGGATTGGTATGGCTATCGGAGGAAATTACCCCCATATCATGCACGGAGAGGCTTTAGCGGTCGTTTACCCTGCTATTCTGCAGTACACATATAAGTCTGTACCTGAAAAATTTGTCCATGTCGGGGCCTTATTCGATCCCACATTGAAAGATCTGCCCAAAGAGGAAGGGGCCGCCCGTGCCTGTGAGGTTATTGTGGATTTTATTCGAGAAATAGGAATGAGTACATGCTTCGAGGATTTGAAGGTTCCCAAGGAGGAGTTGCGGGCGCTGGCGCAAGCGTCCTTGATTCTTCCCGATTACAAAAGCCATCCTAAAGTAGCCGATCTAGATGACATCTATCAACTTTTATTGAAAAGCTGTCGTGTGTGAGAGGTTTGCCTTAAGGCTGGTCTGTTAATAGAGTGAAATTGATCGATAAGCTTTCACAATTTAGAGATCACATCTCGTTCCAGCAGATATATGTTTTTTTATTCGCAATGACACTGGGCCTCGTCTCCATATCCCACCCTGCCCAGGAAGAATCTTCCGCAGCCCAGCAAGAGCCCGCCGCCTGGTGGGCCTTTGAGACGGTGAACGAAGAGGGGGCCTTTGAGCAAAAAGCAGGGATATTTGACAGTATATCCGGCCATTATAAGCTCGTGGCGGGCGTGCACGGCCGGGCTCTGAAGCTGGACGGTTTCACTAAGATAATTACCCGTAAAAAAGAGCGGGCTCCTCATTTTACAAGTTTTTTCAGTCTGGAGGCTTGGGCGCTCGGGCTGCTTATTCCTGTCTCTGTCATTCTCAGGGTCCTGCAGTCATTGGCCTATCGGGCAGATGTGCTACGACGGCCGCACGCAGAGGACCACAGACTACCGCATGGGCCGGATCCGGATTTTGGAGGGATGGATCTTTTGCTCTGGATCGTCAAGGAATCCGACACGGAGCTGAAGGTTTCTCTTAGCGTCCCCAAAGAAATAAATCGTTGTTAATTAGCCTCAACAGGTTCTTATGTGCCGTTGGTTGGTAACGGAGGCAGAGGAATATGAGATCTGGGAGAAAAAAATGAAACAGGCTAGGTTGATCGAACCTGAAAAGATCGTTTTTGAAGACGTGGAAAAACCGGCCCCGGCCAGGGGACAGGTTTTGATAAAGGTGAAACGTATCGGCGTGTGCGGCTCGGACATCCACGCCTACTATGACAAACATCCCTACATCAGCTGTCCCATCGTCCAGGGTCACGAGTTCTCCGGGGAAATCGTGGAATTGGGGGAAGGCGTCGAGAATTTTATCGTCGGGGAAAGAGTCACGGTCATGCCCCAGTTGGTGTGCGGGCGCTGCTATCCCTGCACCCATAACAGTTATCACATCTGCAACGACCTAAAGGTGATCGGTTGCCAGGCCAATGGGGCCGCACGGGAGTATATCCCCATCGACAATCAGCTGGTCATCAAACTTCCTGATGAGATGAGTTTCGATCACGGTGCCATGGTCGAACCCGTGGCTGTGGGCGTGCACGCGGTAAGCCGCCTGGGCGATGTTTCCGGCATGAATGCCCTGATCCTGGGGGCCGGTACCATTGGAAACCTTACTGCCCAAACCGCCAAGGGACTGGGGGCCAGATCGGTCTTGATCACGGACATCAGCGACCACAGGCTGGGCATCGCCCGCGACTGTGGTATCGATCACACGGTGAACGTATCACGGGAGATCCTTGAGACCAGGCTCGATGAGGCCTTCGGAGCGGACCGAGCGGACGCCACCCTGGAGTGTGTGGGGGTAGAGGAGACGATCGCTGACGCCATCGCCTTGGCCCGCAAGGGCACGGACATTGTCATTGTAGGTGTCTTTGCGGAAAGACCTACTGTCGACATAGGACTGGTGCAAGACAAGGAACTCCGGCTGATTGGAACTTTAATGTACCAGAAAGAGGATTATCGGTCAGCGATCGATCTTATCAAGGCCGGAAAAATCCACCTCGATTCTTTGATCAGTAAACATTTTGCTTTCGAGGATTACCCTGAAGCCTATAAATATATTGAAGCCTATGGGGATAAGACCCTGAAGGTGCTCATAGATCTCTGAAGAAGGAGGGAGACCATGAAACTCAAGAGTGCGTGTTTTATTGTGGGATTAATTCTGGGTCTGGTTTTGATGGGTAGAGGTGCTTCGGAGGCGCAAATTAAACCGGCTGCCCACTGGGATTTTGATCAGGTTTCAGATAATAGGACCCGTGATCAGATTACTGGCCGAGTGGACCCCATCGCGGGAAATTTCCGGTTGCTCCCGGGAGTGAGGGGGCAAGCCCTGGTTCTGGACGGTTACACTACCTGTATCGAACGAGGTCCTGACCTGGTTCCCAAGCTGGGCCCGGATTTCAGCGTGGAGGCGTGGATTGCGATAGGGGCTTATCCCTGGAACTGGGCGCCGATTGCGGCGCAGGAAAATACCATCAGCCTGGCGTCCAATCTGGATGCGGTCAGTTGGCCGGATGATATTCGTGTCAATTCGCCCCGATCAGGTTTTTTCTTTGGGGTGAGCCCGGAAGGCTTCCTGGGGCTGCATGTAGGATCACGAGGCTGGCAGGTCTGTCAGACCGAAGATAGGATCCCCTTGAAGGCCTGGACCCATGTGGCGGCCACGTTCCGACAGGGACGAGGAATTTCACTCTACATCAACGGGCGGAAGGCTGCGGAAATGCCCCTGGAAGGCGGTTTCCAGCCTGCTGAGAATGAAGCCTTGAGGATCGGCCAGCCACGCCAGAAGCTGGAACCCTCTCACCCAGTCCGTGCTTTTGCCACGTTGAAGTGCTGGTATTCTTTCGATGGCCTCCTGGATGAGCTGCGTATCTATAACGAAGCACTTTCCGGCGAAAATGTCGCTGCCAGTTTTCACTCAGCCCAGCCGTCCGATCCGCCTGCTCTTCCTGACCGGGTCATGCCCTCCGGACCTCCCGGTCCGGGCGTGTTTGGAGCTTCCTATATGCGCCTTGAATATTACCCGGAATGGGATGCCCTATGGCGGGTATCCAGCGATCCCGATGTTGTGGTCCAGTTCGAAGAGTCGCCGATCCGGGTGGTGTTTTGGCGCGGAACCCGTTACGGGCCGGCCTGGGTGATGGAGAACGGGATCTGGATGGCGGATCAGAGCATCGAGAATTTCAACAATGATGACGGATGTATCGAACACATGCTCGATCCCCGCTGCCGCTTCTCTCACGTCCGCATCGTAGAGAACACGCCCGCTCGCGTGGTAGTCCATTGGCGCTACTGTCCCACCTCCGCCAACCAGAATCATTCCCAGACCAATGCCGTCTCCGGTTGGGAGGACTGGGTGGATGAATATTACACCTTTTATCCCGATATGGTCGGCATCCGGAAGGTCATTCAGCATTCTGATGGGCAGGCTCTCTGGCCCGAGGAAGTGATAGCGCTTTGCCAGCCCGGGCAGAGACCTGAGGGTGTGGTCGACCTTTCGGCCATGACCCTGGTTAATCTCAAGGGCAAGAGCCACACCTATACCTGGGCCGAAAAAACACCCCAGGTGAGAGACGGGGATAAATATTTTCATTTCGGCAGCGAACCCGAAGAACGGCCGGTGATCATGCGGGTGAATACGAAATCTGAGTACAAACCCTTTCAGATCTTCGAGACTGAAAACCGTTTCACCATCTTTGGCCACGAACACCGCAAGGGTTTTTCGCATTTCCCATGGTGGAATCACTGGCCTGTAGCCCAGGTGCCCTCAGACGGCCGGTACTGCCAGGCCGCCGATCGGGCGTCACACTTTTCGCTGGCCTGGGGAGGTCCGTCCCAACACAAAGGTGAAAACAACACGTATTGGTGGGCCTGGATGTATGGCGCGACATTGGGGGAAGCCGAATCCCTGGTCCCCCTCGGCCGGGCCTGGCTGTTGGCCCCTGAATTGGTTTTTAATGATTCTGCCTGGCAAAGTCGTTACGACCTGACGCAGCGCTGCTACGTGATCTCAGGAGGAGAGAAGCGGGGAGGGAGCAAACAGATACAGTTCCGCCTGCAGGCTACCCCGGATTCTCCCGTTCTTAATCCGGCCTTTGTGATTGAGAATTGGGGCAAGCGAAAGCCAGACCTGCAGGTGAATGGCAAAAAGATCTCTGAGGGTAAAGCCTGCCGTTTTGGCTTTATCCGGCGGATCAACCGTTATGATCTTGTGGTCTGGATCGAGATGACTTCAGAGCAGCCGGTCGAAATTGCGCTGCATAGGAGATAGGGCATGAAAAAGACAGCTTCTCTGATTTTAGTTCTTTTACTTGCTGCCGTGGTTCTATGGGCTCAAGACAGCGCTACAAATGCTAAAACACGTATGGAATCCTGGGATCGGCATCTAAAAATGAAGAAGGAGTCGATCTTTAAAGACCTGAAGTGGCGCGCCGTCGGCCCGACCAACTGCGGCGGCCGGATCGAGAGCATTGCCGTTCATCCTAATTTTCCCCATACGATCTATGTGGGTGTGGGTGCCGGGAACATCTGGAAATCGATCAACAATGGAACGACCTGGACACCGATCTTTGAAAACGAATCGACCTTTAGTATCGGTGAGGTCGCTATTGCTCCCAGCGATCCCAACATTGTCTGGGTGGGGACCGGTGAGGTCCTGATGGCGCGCAGTTCCTATGCCGGCACAGGCGTGTTTAAATCTACCGATGCCGGTAAGACCTGGCAGAACATGGGGCTGCATGACACCCATCATATCGGACGGGTTTTGATCCATCCCCAGGATCCCGATATCGTTTATGTGGCTGCCATCGGCCATCTTTATACCTTTAACGAAGAGAGGGGATTGTTTAAGACCGAAGACGGGGGCAAAACCTGGGATAGGATCCTTTACATAGCGGATAACGTCGGTGTGATCGAGGTCGAGATAGATCCCTCCAACAGCAGCATCCTCTATGCCTGTGCCTGGGAGAGGGACCGGAAAGCCTGGAGGCATATTGTCGGGGGAGAGGGAAGTGCCCTTTACAAATCGGTGGATGCCGGGAACACCTGGAAAAAGCTGACTAATGGGCTGCCGCAAGGAAAACACGTAGGCCGCATGGCCGTGGAAGTCTCTTTGGCCGATCCCAATGTCGTCTATGTCCTGCTCGATAACCAAACACTGCGTCCCCCCAAAGACCAAGTGGAGGGACGGCCGCCGCACGCCATCCGGGGTGAAGTCTACCGTTCGGACGACAAGGGGCAAAGCTGGCGCAAGGTCAACCGGGATTATCTGCTTCCAACCATCGGCTATGACTGGAATCTCCTCAGGATCTCACCGGACAATGCCGATGAGATCTATGTGGGGGGGAATCGCTTTGTCCATTCCGTGGACGGGGGCAAGACCTTTCGTCAGATCGGCGGGACCGTTGTCCACCTGCGCCCCAAACCCAAACGGGAATTCTCCCTGGATCAGCATGCCCTCTGGATCGATCCCAACCATCCAGACCGGCTGATATTGGGCAATGATCATGGGCTTTATTTCACCTATGATCGGACGAAGACCTGGCTGCATGTGAACAACCTCCCCATCACCGAATTCTATGCCATCTCCGTAGATATGGAGGATCCCTACAATATCTATGGAGGCAACCAGGACAATGCCGCCAATTGGGGTCCCAGCACCTATGTGGTCACCGACGCGGGGGATGATCCCTGGCAGTATGTCTATCTGGACAGGTGGGGAGGGGGAGACGGCTTTGTGACCCTGGCCGATCCCGACGACAGTGATTGGGTATACTATTTTTCCGGTCGCAGTGTTTACCGGAAAAATAAGCTTACAGGAGACCGCGAAGCGATCGCACCCCAGTCTAAAGGACCCATTCCCGGAATTCGCTATAACTGGATAGTGCCTTTTATTATTTCCCTCCACGATCCTTCGGTCCTATTTTACGGAGCCAGTGTTCTGTTCCGTTCAGGGGACAAGGGCAAAAACTGGGCCATTATCAGTCCCGACCTGACCACGGATCCGGGCCCGGATAGACAGGGAAATGTTCCCTATGGTACATCGACCACGATTGCGGAGTCTCCTCTCAAAAAGGGATTGATCTACGTGGGGACCGATGACGGGCTGGTTCACGTCACAAAAGACGGGGGCAGGAACTGGACCTTGATCTCATCTGAGCTCCCGGACAAATGGGTAAGCCGGGTAACTGCCTCCCGCTATCATGAGGGTACGGTTTATATCTCCCTCACGGGCTACCGGGAAGACGATTTTGAAAAGTACCTCTATATGTCCAAAGACTATGGCTCGACCTGGACTTCGATCACGGGAAACCTGCCTTCGGAACCGATCAATGTGGTGAAGGAAGACCCTAAAAAGGAAGGTATTCTTTATATCGGCACCGACCTGAGTGCTTACGTTAGTCTGGATTACGGCAGGACCTGGCACTCCCTCTCGAATCATCTCCCGACCACACCGGTCTATGACATGGTGATACATCCTCGTGAGAATGAACTGGTAATCGGCACGCACGGCCGCAGCTGCTTTGTGCTGGATGTCAAGCCGATACAAAACAGGAAATAGAGTCGAGTCGGGAGACGGCGCTAGCAGGCTTTCCAGCTCAAAATTGTGTATTGACAATCCCTCTATTTCATCTTATGTTATCGCGAAATGAAAATGAGGATATGGAAATCTAAACAGGGAGTTATTTCCTGGATGATAATGCCTAGCCCGAGCACAGGGTCACTTGGTGGGGTGACTGTGCCGGGTGTGTACCTCGTCCCTTAGTTTTCCTTCCGGGAAATCGTAAAACCCTGTGTTCGGGACCTCCTACCCAATAAAACCAACCCTGGATCTGTTCTGTCCCTTACAACCTGGAGGTTGAATTTTGAGGGACACCATTTTCATTGAAAGATAAGAAATTCCTTTTTAGCCTAGCTCCAAATTCCTCATAATTTCCCGAAATTTCCATCCACTGACACTCTAGAATGAAAGTATCACACCCAAAAGGACAAGGTCAACGATTCATAATGCGGGACAAATCAGCCGAAACTTTCAAACCATTCAGTTTGAAATAGACTCTTCCCTTGAATCAGCACAAAGCAGCTAAAAAAGCCTTTAAAAATATTCTCCTTTCTCCTCGGCTGCCATCAGGAGATCCTGCTGAACAACACGAGGCGGAGATGGCCGTTCGGCTTCAAAGGTCAGGTCGAGATGGTGGATTATGCTGTCGATGGTTTTCGGTTCTTCGATAAAAGAGATGACGCTCATCTGGCCGCCACATATAGGGCATAGTAGTGGATCCACCTCGTAGACCTTTCGGATCATCTCCTCCCAGCTTTTGGCAGGCACATAAGTCGGACCATTTTCGATAATGAGAGGACAAGAAGGATTAGCCCCAGCCTTGCGCATCTTGCCCCTATGGGCATTGGAGTAAAGACCGTAGTAGCGAATCATGACTTGACCTTTGTCAGGAATATGGAAGTGACCCTGGCTGTGGACGTTGAATCCAGTATGACGCCAGCGGAGAATCTTCTATACGAAAATCTTAACATTAAGATTTGTGAGTAAATTAAGGAAAATTTAGTCAAACGTAATAATTCACGTATTTCACTTCCGGCTGGAAGGAATGTAAACGATCTCTTTATATGTATGGAAAGAAAAGGGAAAATAACCAAATTATCGAGAGGAAAATGGTGTGTGATAAAGGCGAAATATCCTAAGAGCTTTGATGATTGCATTTGTTGTGTTAACCTTAATGTTAAGAGAAATTTGGATTGTCCTTATTTTTTCGAAGGAGTTTTAGAATGGTGAAGGGAAAATTCATTAAATGTCTCAGTTCGGCCTGCGTTTTGGTTGTTCTTGTGGTTCTGGCCGTGCCTGTTTCGGCGCAGGTCCCATCTGAAACCGAAGTGCGGCTGAGGGCGATCTATGAAAAAGGAGAATTCGACGCCAAGTCATTCCGGGCGAAATGGCTCGGAGATGCCTCAGGTTATACGGTTCTCGAGCCGGTCCCAGGTTTGGACGCAAGGGCTCTGGTTCATTATAGCGCCGCGTCGGGCAAACGTACTGTGATGGCTTCCCCATCTCAGCTCACCCCACCGGGAGAATCCGAGCCGTTGTCTATCAACAACTATGAGATATCACCGGATAGCCGCTGGCTGCTGTTGGAGGGGGCCAGGAGTGATGGAGAAACGAGCGTCCCTGAAATCTGGGGTTTCGAATTTAAGTCGGGAAAACTGGGAAAAATCGCGGAGGGCAGATTTAACAGCATTTCTCCGAACAGCCGTCACGTGCTTTATTCTGATAAGGGGAACCTTTGCCTTTATGATTTGCACATCAATCAGGCAATTCCTCTAACGAAGAATGCGGTCGAGGGCTCCGTTTCGAACAGCCGCGCGGTCTGGAGTCCCGATGGGAAGCGGATCGCGTTCGTGGAATCGGATGAGTCCGATGTCCGGTTGAGGGTGATGTTGGTTCCTGGCGACCCCTCGTATCCCGAGGTGAAGGAGGTACGGTTCGCCAGGGTAGGCGGGACCATTGCAACCCTTCGAGTCGGAGTCGTCGACGTCCTGGGAACCGAGATGCGCTGGCTCTCAATCCCCCAACCTACAGAGGGATTTTATATCGAAAATGTTGGTTGGGAGGCAAATTCCCACGAGCTGCTGGTGGAAAAGTCGAGCCGATTCCGGGATGAGCGTGAATTCCTCGTCGCAGATGTCCGCACCGGCGCGGTCACCTGCATCTACCACGAATCCGATCCGGCCTGGGTTCTCCACAGCCGCCGGGTGAATGCCGGATTGGAGTGGATCCGCGGCGGCCGTGCTTTTGTTCTTTTGAGTGAACAGGACGGGTGGCGCCACGCCTATATCATCCGGCGTGATGGCGGTGAGAAGACTCTCCTGACGCCAGGCGCGAGCGACATCATCAGACGAGGCAGGGTGGACGAGGCTTATGGCAGGTTTTATTACCTCGCCTCTCCGGACAACGCGACCCAATGTTATCTCTATCGTGTGCGGTTGGACGGCAGAGGAACTCCGGAACAGGTGACGCCTTCTGACCAATCCGGGACACACGACTACGACTTCTCTCCCGATGCGAGATGGGCGTTCCACACCTACTCGACATTCGACACACCACCGGTCACGGAACTCATTCAGCTTCCCGAACACAAGGTCGTACGAGTGCTCGAGGACAACAAAGAGCTGCATGGAAGAATAGATCCATGGATCACTCAGCCGGTTGAGTTCCTCCAGCTTGATATCGGTGACGGCGTGGTGCTGGATGCGTATATGATCAAGCCGCGAGATTTCGACTCCTCTAAGAAGTATCCCGTCTTTGTGTATGTGTACAGCGAGCCCCACGGCCAGACAGTTCTGGACAGGTGGTCCACGAGGAACATGTTCCACCGCGTGATCGCCGATCTCGGTTATCTAGTCGTTTCCATCGACAGCCGAGGCACGCCGGCCCCAAAGGGGGCCGCATGGCGTCGAGCGATATTCCCCAGCCTCGGTCCGCTGTCCACCGAGGAGCAAGCAGCGGGATTGCAGGTATTTGGCCGTACCCGGCCGTATGTCGATTTGTCCCGGGTCGGTATTTGGGGCTGGAGCGGGGGTGGTTCTAACACCCTTAACGCCATGTTCCGAAAGCCGGAAGTCTATCACGTGGGGATCGCCGTGGCCCCCAAGCCCCAGCCGCATCTCTATAATGCTTGGTTCCAGGAGATCTACATGCGAACCCGCGAGGTGAACCCGGAGGGATACCAACACTCCGCTCCAATCAACTTTGCAGAAGGTCTGAAGGGAGACCTTCTCATCATCCACGGTACGGGGGAGACCAACACTCATCTTGAGATCACGGAAGGGCTGGTGGATCGGCTCATCGAGTTGGGAAAGACTTTCGATTACATGACCTATCCCCACCGCGATCACGGAATCTGGAGGGGCAAAGGCACATCGATTCACCTGCACCTGCTTATAACGCGGTATTTACTGACGCACCTGCCACCGGGTCCCAAGTGATCATCTCCGAATTATTGCCCGGGATTCCGGCTGCATCAGCTCAACATTCCTGTGAGTATAATCAATTATATATCTAATCGAACCTTCTCAAAAACCTCCTCATTCAATCCCACGCCAAATCCAGGTCCATCTGGTACTTTCACACACCCATCGATGATTTCGATATTATGGTCTAGAACATTTTCTTTTAATAGAGAGAGTTCAGTGAATTCACTGGCCATGGGATGGATTTTCATAGAGGCCGCCAAATGGAGTTTAGCAATCAGGGAAAATCCTGGTTCGATTTCTGTTCCCGCGATACAAGGTAAACCCAGGGCCTCTGCCGTGGCTTCAATTTTTTTTCCGAGATGGAGCCCGCACGATTTGGCAATCTTAATATTGAGTATGTCAGCAGCGCCATAATCAGCAATTTTTATGGCATCTTGCGGTGTCCAGATCGATTCATCGGCCATAACAGGCACACCAATTTTATTGCGGATATGGGCCATGCCTTTTAAATCCCACGTTGGGACAGGCTGCTCCAAAAGCTGGAGGTTGCAATCTTCCACAGCCCTCATGGTTTTTATGGTACCTGGTACGTCCCAAGCCGCATTGGGATCGAGTCGCAAGGGGATGTCCTCTCCTACTGCTTCGCGAACGGCATGGATGCGCTTTACATCCAGATCCATATCAGTGGATCCCTTAATCTTAATCACCCCAATACCCAGGTCAAGTACATCCAAGGCATTTTGAGCCATCCTTTTAGGCGAATCAATACCAATCTCTGAAGCAACCGGGATCATAACCCTAAACTTGCCACCCAACAGCACATACACCGGTACATTTAGAATTTTACCTACAAGATCGTGAAGGGCCAGGTCCACACCCTCTTTGGCACAGGTAAGGCGGGCCAAATTGGAATCTATGATGGCCAGGATACGGTTAATATTTAATGGGTTTTCTCCGATAATAGTTGGAGCAATATACTTCTCGATAGTTGAAGCAACCGATTCTAATGTCTCGCCATAAAACTCCGGTTCCCATGCGCAGCCCTCTCCGAATCCTACAATCCCTGCATCCGTTGTAATTTTAACCAAAACTGCATTGGATACCGAAAATCCAGTATAAGCATCAGCAAATGCTCGAATAGGTACACCATAGGGTATGACGTCAACTTTCTCTATCTTCATTTGGATTTACTTTTTTTTTATTAATACCGAAATACAAGCCTAAATTTGCGATTTATTCCATACTTAACACCCTCTTCCGTCTGAATGGTCCTCCGGGAACTTCTTTACTCCTTTTGCTGGATTTTGTTCAAGATATCCCCAGGAAATAGCAAGGTTGAACATCTTTGACAGTATCTGGAGGCACTTG
>Ga0209427_10005321_pt1 | contig 14767 bp, 12 predicted proteins | sample DeeMarSWOR136_30_FD_187465 | JGI IMG/M metagenome (GOLD analysis project Ga0209427, IMG submission 187465) | Marine sediment microbial communities from White Oak River estuary, North Carolina - WOR-1-36_30 (SPAdes) (version 2) | ecosystem: Environmental > Aquatic > Marine > Intertidal zone >...
CTGATGGCTTCATCAGGCGCCTCCCTAAAGGCTATGACACCGAGCTGAGCGAGAGGGCCGGCAACCTGAGCCAGGGGCAGAAGCAGCTCATAAGCATCGCCAGGGCACTAGTTGCCGACCCGGCAATACTGGTCTTGGATGAAGCCACAAGCAGCGTGGACACACGCACAGAGATTCAGATTCAGGAAGCGTTCCAGAGACTCATGAGTGGAAGGACCAGCTTTGTCATCGCCCATAGGCTGAGCACTATCCGGAGGGCGGATAAGGTGCTCGTCATCAACGAGGGGGAGATCATCGAACGAGGAACCCACGAGGAGCTCCTTGAGAAGAAGGGCTTCTACTACAGGATGTACATGAGCCAGTTCAAGGGAACAAACGGTGAACAAGACTTCGAACGAATCAAGCCCGTTGAAACACCTGTACCAGCAATGCCTCTCATGGGCATGTCGGGGAGACCAGGCATGCGGGGAATAGCCAGAGGAGGGGGAATGGGAGGGATGCCAGATATGTTCCGCAGCAGGATGATGGAGATGGCTGAGAACTTCAGAAAGAAGGGGGCTGTATCACCTAAGACGGCCTTATCTCCGGAGGAACTCGGGCTTCCACCGCAGTTTGGCATGATGGTGCAGATGGGAATGGCTCAGCCAGGCCTATTCCTGGAGCACGACGGCAAGTACTACCTCTCAGAGGAACGGTTCAAACGGATGCAGGAAAGACTCATCGGATAGGGCTCTCCCATGATCCATTTTATATAAAATTCTAATTCGGAGAACTCGACTTCTAATCTAGAACATACTAAGCAATTTTCAGTTCTAGAGCTCGGGGCTTCTACAACAACCTCTACATGACCCAGTTATCTGCCGCCGACAGAATCACCCTAACCTGAAAACCTTCATTCCTAGAATCCTTACGGATCTCTTATCTGCACTTTCTCCTTAACCCAAACGATAAACACCCTCTGGACGATATAGATGGCAGGCCTATGACGACCGCCGCCATCATCTGCATTATACTGAGGGGCGACAGCATCCTCCTCCAGAAGAAAACTCCGGGGAGATTCGGCGAGGGGAAGTGGAACGGCCCCGGTGGCAAGCTACGACCCGGGGAGACACCCGAGGAGTGCGCCGTGAGGGAGGTCCAAGAGGAGACTAACCTACGGGTGCGGAGCCTCAGGCTGCACGGCGCCCTCAGCCACTACTTCGGGGAGAAGGAGGAACCCGACTGGATCGTCTACCAGTTCTCAACCACCGAATTCGAGGGAGAACCCGAGGAGAGCGATGAGGGGGAGCTCCGGTGGTTCCCCTTAGCAGAGATACCCTACAGCGAGATGTGGCAGGACGACGAGCATTGGCTGCCCCTACTTCTACAGGGCAAGGACTTCACAGGCGAGTTCCACTTCAACGAGGAAGGAACCGAGCTTCTCCGCTTTAGGATCGTCACCGAGTAACCGTCCACACTTCTCAAAGCCTTTAAGCACCGTCCACAACCTTGGGATCGAGGTGAGAGAATGCCATACATAAAGATGGAGGACAGGCCCAAGTACGAGAAGGCCCTGGGGGAGTTAATCGGTATCCTGAAGTCTAGGCCGGTGGAGAACATCGACGGGGAGCTCAACTACATCATAACCCGCATCCTCAAGGAGTCCTACCCCCTAAGGTACTTCAACCTGAACAGGGCGATGGGCGTCCTAGAGTGCTGCAAGCTCGAGTTCTACAGGAGGGTCGCGGCCCCCTACGAGGACACGAAGATAGAGCAGAATGGAGACGTCTAAAGGGCGAGAAAGGTGCAGAGACCGGCAGCCCATGGAAAAGGCTACCGCAAATACGTTAACTATATTTCATCGTTACACCTTTTTATCCTGAACACATGTCTGGCGAGAAGAGGGTTGTCGTATGCACGGGCCCCCCGGGGAACGGCAGGGACGACATATTACTGGAGATGAGGGAGAAGGCCAACTACCACTACTACCACATGTTCGAGTACATCGTGGCCGAGGCGAGGCTGGAGGGCACCAACCTGACGAAGCTCAACATCCTCGACTTCTACGACAGCCAGCCTGAGAAGATGGCTCAGTTACACAAGGCGGCTATAGGCAGGATACTCGGCGAGGTGAACGACAGGGACGGTGTCCATATAATCAGCACGCCCTTCCACTTCGAGTGGAAGGGGAACAGGTTCCGGGGGCTCCACTCCGAAGATGTGGAGATGCTGGACCCCGACATGTTCGTCATCGTCTTCGACGACATCCTCCGGGTGAAGCGCCGCCTCTCCCGGGACACCCAGTGGCAGGAACACAGGTTCACCCTAGGCGAGATAGCCAACTGGCGTAGGGAGGAGGTATCAGGCATCTACGAACTAGCCAGGGCGTTCAAGCCCGCAAGGGAGGTCCAGCTTGTGGCGTACGAGAACGGTCCCGGGCTCCTTAAGGACGTCATATGGAGCAGGGGTAGGGAGAAGGTCTACCTCAGCCACCCCATCACCGGGGAGGGACCAGACTTCTTCAGGAGGATCACGAAGTTCGGAGACAGCCTCCAGGAGTACTACATCGTCTTCGACCCATACATGATCAAGGACTGGGAGATAGTCGAGGCGTGGAGGACGATGGTCAACGAGGCCATCGAGAAGGGCGAGCAGAGGCCGTCAAGACTCGTTTTCTCCATGGAGTACAGGGATGGCCCCATCAAGGAGGAGATAGACAGCCTAGAGGTCGAGTCGGCCATCAAGAACATGAGGTTCCAGATCATAGACACCGACTACAAGATCATAGAGAACAGCTCCATTGTTGTAGTCTATCACCCGAGGGCCAGCATCTCTGCAGGTGTCATGTGCGAGATGGTCTACGCCAAGGCCCTCGCCAAGTTGGTCTACGTCTACTACCCCTACGAGCCCAGCCCCTTCTTCGAGTGGTACGCCACGAGGATATTCACGGACGAATACGAGCTCAGGGACTTTCTGATCAAGGAGTCGAAAGTCACTGGCCAGACTCCGCTGGACCTCTACTCCTCGAGGCCGCCCAGCGATTCCTGAGAGATGTACTACTGCATCAAGCCCTGAAGAGCTCGCCCATGCTCTTTCCGAGGAGCTTATTTGCAGCCAGGAGGCAAGCAGTGACCAGAATTGTGCCCACTATCCCCAGGGCGCTAGCTACGTATGGTCCATCCCCCAGCCTTAGGTTCAACCCGTAGATCGCTTTAGTTATGGGGTAGTACTCCTCCTGCATTGCGAGAATGAGGCTGTCGCTAACCTCCATCATGGCCGCCGAGAATGAGATGATGCCCCCGGCTATGACGTTCGCCATGATAAGCGGCGCCGTGATCGACATCATAGTCCTTATGGGGCTGGCGCCGACGCTCAAGGAAGCCTCCTCGAGGCTGACGCTAGTCTGCTGGAACCCGGAGTAGGCCGCTCTCACTGTATACGGGAGCCTCCGCACAGAGTAGCTAAGGATTAGTAACGCCGTCGGATCCTCGAAAGGATTAAGGAAAGTCCTGCTGAATGCCACGATGTAACCGAAGGCAACCACGATCCCTGGAATCGAAAGTGGGAGCATCGCCACCGAATCGAGGAGATCCTTCCCTGGAAAGACCTTTCTGGCCAACAGATAACCTATCAGCACTCCTAGCAGTAGGTCGATGGTCGTGCTGAAGACGCTGTACTTAAGACTGTTCATAATACTTGAGACCGTGACATCGTGGGTTACAACTATTCTATAATAGTCCAACGTCCACTTAGCCGGGAGAACCGACAAGAACCATTCCTCCGCCAAGGATGTCATGATGACGCTAAGCTGGGGGACAAGAGCCCCTAGGACGCCGATAAGGAGGAAAAGGTAGACGAAGAGTAGCTTCCAGCCTCTGATATTCCTCACCCGAGGGACTATATGTCCCCTACCGAGCATCTCGTAGCTCCTGCGTGCCGAGAATCTTCGCGCAAATACTACGAAGACCACAGAAACCACGAGAGTCATAACAGTGAGGGAATACCCCATGGGGTTCACCCAGATGTCCTTTACCATCGAGAAAATAATAGGTGGTACCACCTTCCTGTACTCAAAGATCAGTGGGGTGCCTAGGTCCGTGAAAGCCCAGATGAAGACGATAATTGCACCGGCGAGGTATCCCGGTAGGAGGAGAGGGAAGGTCACGGTCCTGAAGAGGTGGAAGCCGTTAGAGCCCATGTTCTCCGCCTGCTCCTCAAGCGTAGGGTCGATATTAGCCAGAGACGCGGCTGTATTGAGATACATGAAGGGGTAGAGGTGAAGCGCTTCCATGATGATGACCCCGTAGAACCCTCCCCCGAACCAGTCTATGGGCCTCTGGATGAGGCTTAGGTTCATCAGAAGGAGGTTCACTGAACCGTATCGAGCGAAGAGCTGCTTCATCCCTATGCTCCCCACGAAGGGGGGCATCACTAGGGGGATGAGTAGGATCCCCTGCATGAGCCTTTTTCCCGGGAAATCGTACCTTACCATGAGATAGGCCAAAGGCAGGCTAAAAAGGGACGTTAAAAGGGTCGTGAAGATACCTATCATCGTGCTGTTCATTATGCTCTGCCTGTAGAAGGGATCCGTAACCATCAGGTTGAAATATGTGAGTGTGAATCGATTGCCTTCGAAGAAGGCGCCCCTCAGTACGTACAATATGGGGAATATGAGGAATACCCCGAAGAACGCCATGATAACCAGGAAGATTAGGAACGCATCCCTGTCTGTCTCATGGAACAGCCGCCCCAAATAATCTCTGCGCCCCATCCATAAACCACCTAATATGGGAAGATATCAACATCCTCAGGATCGAAAGTGACATACACTTTTTCCCCTTCCAAACGCCTCTTAGCCTCGGGATTGAAGTTCGTGACCTTAATCTCCATGTCGCCCAAACTACTCAGGACGTAATGTTCTATTACCCCATAATATGTGAGGCTAACTATCTCCGCCTCGAAAAGTTGGATACCCATAGACGTCTGGGCAACATGATCCATTATGTGGATGCTCTCTGGCCTAATGGAACAAACCACTTTCTGATCAACTTCAAGTTCACCAATGGGAGTCCTCGCGTGGATCTCATCACCCGAAGCGGCTATTACTACTACTCTATCGGTTGAGACCGACTGAACTACGCCGTCCACGAAGTTTGATTCACCGATGAAGCCCGCAATAAAGCTGTTTAGTGGGTTGCTATATACCTCCCGAGGCGAGCCGATCTGCTCGATCTTTCCCTTGTTCATGATGGCCATCCTATCAGCCATTGACAGGGCTTCCTCCTGATCGTGGGTGACATATATCGATGTTATACTCAACTCGCTCTGGATCCGCTTTATCTCCTGCCTCGTCTCCAGCCTTAGTTTGGCATCCAAGTTGCTCAGAGGCTCGTCTAAGAGCAGTACCTCGGGCTCAGTGACTATCGCCCTGGCTAGGGCTATTCTCTGTTGCTGTCCGCCCGAGAGCTGGTTGGGATACCTCATCGCGAATTCCCTCATCTGAACAATATCTAAGGCTTCCTTTGCCCGCCTTACCCTTTCTGAAAGGGGTATTTTCCTGACCTTCAACCCATAGATGACATTATCATAAGAGGTCATATGGGGCCAGAGGGCATAGTTCTGAAAAACCATGCCAACATTCCTTTTGTGTGGTGGTACGTCATTCATAGGACGTTTATCGAAGTAGACCTGACCCATATCCGGCTTGTAGAAGCCAGCAATAACTCTCAAGGTCGTTGTCTTACCGCAGCCCGAAGGTCCGAGGAGGAAAAATAACTCACCCTCCTTCACCTCTATGTCTATGCCGTCAACGGCCAAAAAGTCCCCGAATAGCTTCGAAACGCCTTCCAAAGTAACCTTAACCATTGTTGAACCTCTTGGGCTCCAGCATTATCCTTGATAGGATTCTGTAAGGTTGGATAAAAAACTTTTAAAAAAAGGATAATATGGATTTTATTACGCTTGAATTGCTGCTACTTCTTTCTGCCTTGCCATGAAGTAGGAGGCCGCGAAGCCAACTATCAACCCTACAACCGCTCCTCCACCGAGTCCCATGTATAAGTTACTTTGCTTTTCCGCCTTTACGTCGTCGATGACTGCTTCATACTGGCTCTGCATGGCAGCTAGATCGTTTTCATGTTGGGCTTCCAGAGCCTCAATTTGGGCTTCAAGTGCCTCTACTTCGCTTTCGTAAGTTGCCTCGATCTCCTCTTTCTCGCTTTCTAGACCTGATTGGGCCAGCTCTGCCTCAGCTAATGCTGCGATGATGGAAGCGCTCTCATATTTACCTAGTGCGAAGACGTGCCACTCAGATATGTACCTGTTCCTAAGCGTTGCGTCGCTCCAGTTACCAGCTGCCTCCAGTGATTCCTCAAGTGTTATCGGTACTTCACCCAGCTTGTCCTTTGCCTGATCTATTTTTAAGGATGTGACTCCTGCCTCGTCAAGTGCGTTTTCAATGGCTATTACGTCCTCCCAGGCTGCCACGAGTTCTTCGTGGGTATCTATCATGGTGGATCCGATTAGGTCGTTTACGAATGAATACCTAAGTGAGCCAAGTGTTGCGTTGTAGTCAAGTGTTGATTCCACTTCAAATGGATTAACGGGGACTATTGAGACACCAGCTAATTCTCCATACAGGCTGGGTATTACACTCAACCTTGTTAGCAAGTATTCTTGAGGTCCTCCTTCTGCACCTACAGGTAGCATCCATAGTTTCTGAGCTTCATCACTTAGTGTAAACGTGACGAATCTCTTGGCTACCTCTAGGTTAGGAGCACCCTTCAGTATGGCGATGCTATCCGGGTTGATCACCGTCAGACCTTCTGGCATGACGTATCCAATTTTATCGGCTCCGACCTTAGCCACTTCACTCCAAGCGTACTGGTCGATGGCTAAACCATATGCGATATCTCCTGCTCCAACCGACTTAGGTACAGCGCTTGAGCTTCCCGGCCAGGTCTTTACGTTGGCTCCTAGTAATGTCGAGATTTTCATGCCCTCCTCCCATCCGTAGGCTTGGAGGATGATTTCGTAGGCCATGTGTGTGCTTCCGCTGTGACGTGGATCCGCCGATCCCACCCAGCCCTCGCATCTTGGGTCGGTCAAGTCTTCCCAAGTCTCTGGAGTGGGTAACCCTTCCAGCTCTAGCAACGCTTTGTTGTATACTATACCAAAGCCGGAGAGGGCGCTCCCGTACCACCTATATTCCTCATCGTACATCGGGACGCCACCGAGGTCTGAAGGTATTTTACTCAGTATCGACTCATCGACCTGATAAGGAACGAGTGTTCCCTTTTCCGCCTGTTCGATGAAGGGATCTACGCCACCACCCCACCATATATCTATCCCAATACCTTCGGGTGTAGATTCGTACTGTGAGTCAACGTATTTTATAACGTCAGAGGTTCCGCCCACGTCGATCCATTCGATGTCAACGATCTCGCCATAGTTCGCCTGATAATAGACTTTGAAAGCTGTTTCGAACTCGTTTGTGATTCCCTCCCAGTGGGGGCTTATTACTACGAGCTGTACGTCAGGTTCTGCACTAACTGTTCCGATAATGCCTGAAGCAGCCAGTATTAATACATACAAGACTGACAGGATGATTCCTAATTTCTTCTTCATGTTTGATCCTCCTTGGATCAACGTATTAGTGACTTGACTTGACTTATACTTTTTCCTTGAGCGAGTCCTGAGGACGAGAAGCACATTTATTCAATAAAAAGGAAAGTTCGGGTAAAGTTTTTGGAAAAAAATTATTACATGTCGTGATAAGAACCTGATCTACTAGTCCATAAACTACTTTTAAACCGAAAAGAGTTTCCGTGTCGCGGGAAGAAGGGCCCGTGTGGTACCCTCACGCCGAGCCTTAGAGATGTGATCGCTGGCGACTCGCTCATGAGGGGGCGTGGGGGGAACTATTTTTTTTTATTAATATGAGGTTCTCTCTGTCCCATCCCACGAAGACTCAAGCCTTCTTGAATCTTGGTTCCAGAGACTTGAGAACCTGGGGTAGCGTGGTGTACTCCATGGCTCCCGGCCCCAGCCTGGCGGGCTCGAACTCCCCCATGCGCCTAAGGTGTGCGGCGAGGTCCAGGGCCTCCCTCCTGGCGAGGTCGAACGCCGGATCAGCGAAGATGTCGGCGACCATGGGTCGTCCGTCGTCGTCCGAGGCGATCTTACCGTCCGCTATCTGGATTCCGAGAGCGACTATCCTCGGAGGGCCGTCGAACATTGTACACATGCTGTTTTTCAGGCCCACGGGCATGAATGGTCCCCAGTGGCTTCCTCTCATCCATCCTGCAACCAGGTAGGTGTGGAGGAAAGGAGCGGTTATCTCACCCATTGCCGGGAACCCGCTCTGACCCCGCACCATACAGACGGGGTCGTCCTTGCCGACATACTTACCGGCGATGAGCGCCAGCTTCGTCGTGCTGGAGGTCGCGGCGATCTCGTCGTCCGATGCCCTGTAGATCTTCGAGATCATGTACCTCTCCGTCGTGCCGATGAGCGCGATGAGGGAGTAAGCCTCCTCGGGTGTCTTGAGGACAACTGACTTGCTCTCGTAGGCGTCGAAGACCTCGAACTTGAAACCGCTTACCATCCGGGGGTCTATCACTAGGCCCGCCGTGTTGAAGGGGTCAGCGAAGACCTTGTAAAGCAGGTAGTTGTATGCGGCTGGCTCGGTCTTGTCGGCGGCGTAGACGACGATGGGGTCACTCCTCCTCTCCTCGAACTCCATCTCCGCCACACCCGGCCCCATGCCCTTCACGTTGCCGCTGAAGGCGTCGACCAGCAGGTCCTGCCCCGCCGCGTAGAGCTTGAGCTTCTTCGCCTTATCTGCCGCAGCCTTGAAGGTCTCCCAGGCGAGGCCATGAACCTCCTCGCTGTTCTCCCCCTTGTGGTGGGTCATCAGGAGCTCCAGGTCGTCGCCAGCGTTGAAGACGTAGTAGCTGTTGATCAGCCCCGTCTCCTTCGCCTCCGCCATCTTCTTCTTGGCAACCTTGAAAAGTGGCTCAGGTACGACGGTGTGCCCCGCGAGGCTCCCGACGTCAGCCTTGATGAGTGACACTGTGGTCTTAACCATGCGTTATACCTCCGACATCATAATTGTCGGATGTTATTTAACGTTGTCACGGGGGCATCTCGACCTTCATATATATCTTAGAAGAATGAGTTCTAATTTCGACATACAGAAGGTTATGGTTAGGATTAACTATTTTTTTTGGGCGACGACCTAAAATTTCTGACGTTCACTGACGGTTTAGTAGTCTACCACTGTGGAAAGTTCCCGTTCAACATTGCCAAGAATCCCTTGTAGATCTAGAGCCTAATGTCTCATCCACCTCGGTAGGCTGGCGTTGGGAAACGAGTCGGAGTGAGGTAGGTAGGGCTTGAGATCCACGATGGGTGAGCCCTCCATGGCGTCTAGCCCCCTCACCATCAGCCTGCAGCCATCTATCCCCTCGATCTCGACGACCGTGAATCCAATAGGGTTGGGCCTTGAGGGGCTCCTGCACGCGAAGACGCCCGTGAGGGACGCACCCTTGTGCCGGGGAGGTGTCACTTGGAGGGTGCCTCTGTGCTCTTCGTTATCCCTAAGGTGGAACCAGTAGATCACTATAAGGTGAGAGTACCTCTCGATTCCAAGGAGAGCGGGGCAATACTCAGGGTTGACGACGATTGTTGAGACGGTACCGGCAGACTCCACCTCTCCTATGAACAGGACCTCACCAGTATCTTCCAAGATTCTACCCCCTGAGAACTAACTCGTTTCAAGATTTAACACCTGCACAGAGAATTCTGGGCTCTAATCCGTGCTCGATTGGCGCGCCCTTCTCATCTACTACTGATCTGACAGCCTGTAGAGAAAATTATTCCTGATCCATGTGCTAGTATATTTAGATGTCCGAAAAGCTCCATTGTAACCGTTAAAAATATCCGATTTTTACAAGTATTTTATTAAATGAGTTTTTTTAATCAGGAAAGCCATTACAACATCGTGAAAGAGATATGCATAAGGTATCCATTGTAAAGGGTCTAGGTTCTCCAGACTCACCAGAGATATTCCGGATGGTCAGGAAGGCGATCGATCTCCTCGGTGGTTTGGGGAGCTTTTTAGACGAGGGGGACACCGTGGCGTTGAAGCCCAACATTCTGACAGGGGAGCTCTCAGGCAAGGGCGTCACCACCGACCCCAGGGTAATCGAGGCGCTGATAAAACTCGCCTTCGAGGCTGGGGCGGGGGATGTCATGGTCATTGAGGGCTCTGGATATGGCGTACCGACCTACGAGGCCCTTCGGCTCTCAGGAATGATGGAAGTAGCCGAGAGGAGTGGCGCCAGGCTTGTAGACGTCGACATGGACAGCGTCATCGAACTGGATGTACCGGACCACCTGATACTGGATAAGATACCTGTCTCGGAGAGCTTCATGAAAGCGGATGTGCGTATCAACGTTCCCGTCATGAAAACCCACGACCAGATGCTGATGACGCTCGGGATGAAGAACATGAAGGGCGTGATACAGAAGCCCACCAAACGCCTGTTCCACCGCATAGGCCTTGCAAAGGCCATCGTCGATCTCAACAGGGCTGTGCCAGTAAACCTCACAGTCGTGGACGCCATCCACGCCATGGAGGGCTTGGGCCCCGCCTTCGGCGAGATAGTCGAGATGGACATGGTGATGGCGAGTCGAGACGTCTACAGCCTTGACGTGGTAGGGGCCCGGGTGATGGGCATTCCTCCGGGGGAGGTGGAGTATCTGAAGCTGGCCGCCGAGAAGGGATACGTCGACCTGGACGGCTCGGGCATCAAGGTCGTCGGAGAGTCCGTCGAATCCGTTCACCGCGTCTTCCAGAGGCCCCCGATGCATCTGTCCCCCCAGGAGGGGATAACCATCATTGAGAAGGGGGCATGCAGCGCGTGCAGGGGGACCATACGCAGCGTATTCTTCGATCTTGAGCGGATGGGAAAGATTGACGATGTCCGGGACCTGGTCATACTCGTCGGGCCCCACGCCGTACTACCGGATGACCTTGAGGGAACCCCGATAGTCATGGGCATCTGCCTTCAGCACCTCAAGGACGAAGGGCGGTACGTAGTGGGTTGCCCACCTAACAACGATAAGCTGAGAGAGGCAATTCTGGAACTGGGAACGAACTGGTAAAAGAAAAAGGGGAATAGGGGGCGGATAGCTCCCCTTAGTCTAAGGCCTTGTACACTACTTCTCCGTCTATGATGACCATCTCGACCTTGGTCCTAAGCTCCAGGGGGTCCCCGTCGAGTATCCTCAAGTCCGCGTCCTTTCCCTCCTCGATGCTGCCGACCCTGTCGGCGACCCCGAGGATCTCCGCTGGCGTCAAGGTGATTGCCTTGAGGGCCTCCTCGTAGGGTAGGCCGTGCTTCACTGCCATCCCGGCGCAGAGAGGAAGGAAGGCGATGTTGCTTCCCACGGCATCCGTCTGGATCGCGAACTTGACCCCAGCGTCGTATAGGGCTTTGGGCGTTTCGAAGCTTAGCTCCCTCATCTCCCACTTTGGCCTCGAGGTTAGGCTTGGACCCCAGACAGCTGGGACGCCTTTTTTAGCGATCCACTCGGCGATGCGGTGACCCTCCGTCGCGTGCTCCCAGGACATCTTCAATCCGAACTCCTCAGCTACTCGGACGGCTGTGGCCACGTCGTCAGCCCTGTGGGCATGTGCCCGCAGCGGAATCTCGCCCTTCAGCACAGGTATCAGGGCCTCGAGCTTCAGGTCTACCTCTGGCATCTTCTCAGGGTCGTCCTTGAACTTCTCCTTCTTCTCCATGTAGCTCTTAGCCTTCTGCAGCCACTCCCTGAGGACGCCCGCGACGCCCATCCTGGTGGAGGGCATCTTCTTCTGCTCCACGCCGTAGACCCTTCTCGGGTTCTCCCCGAAGGCGATCTTCATCCCAGAGGGGCTCCTTACCACCATCTCGTCCACGACGACCTTGGGCGCGGTCTTGATGACCACACCCCACCCACCTATGACGTTGGCGCTCCCTGGCAGTATCTGGGCCGTAGTGACCCCGGTCTTAAGGGCCGCCTCAAGGCCTCCCTCGTCGGCGTTTGCCTTGATGCCATCCAAGGCTCTCACCTGGGGAGTGGCCGGATCGGTCGCCTCGTTGCCGTCGCTTCCTGCCCAGCCGATCCTCTCCTCCCAGATGCCTATGTGACAGTGGGCTTCCACGAGACCTGGCATCACGACCTTACCGGAGGCGTCGATCACCTCAGCCCCATCCGGGACCTTCACGACCTTGCCGACCTTCTGAATCTTGCCGTTATCGATCAGGATGGTGCCCGCGTCGATGACTCCCTTCGTGATCGTGTATATCTTTCCACCTTTGATTGCTATCAATAGTTACACCGATTGAAAGCCCCTCCTCCTAAGTAAATGGTTTTCTATCCTTGTTCCAGTATCTCCTGAAGGAGTTAAAACCAATTAAGCCAACTGGGGCTAGTATTTATGATAAGACTGTGTCGATACTTCGACGTAGTTCCTTGGGATAAAATAAAAATGGGGTGTATATTCGGTTCTTTCAAGATCTGCCCTTGTACAGGTCGTATCCGATAAGTGTGATCAGCATTATAGCGGCTATCGTGTAGAACGCCATTCTTGCTTCAGGTGGGTTCGGCGTGATGCCCAGAAGGTACTGGGATCTCCCTATAAGCAGCGACATCCTCGTTAGCACCGTGTAGCCAAAGGCGGAGCCGAAGCCCGCCATCATCGTGTATCGAGCTATTTTCTCCACGATCTGCATCCCTGCAGATTCACGGGTTCCCCCAGTGAACCAGAAGTACAGTAGCACACATGGCACCATGATGGCTATGAGGATGTTGTTGATGGTCTGCATCATGTCGCCTGCCACGAAGAGGGGCATGTTGGCCTGCGCTCTTATCTGTTGCAGGAACTGGGTGAAGATTACGGTTCTTAGCGCCATCCCGATGCCTGTGCCGACGATTATGGCAAGGGGCCAGCGGTAGAGGAAGAAGTACTGCTTGGAGAATCTTGCGTACCACAGCAATCCGATTAACACGGCAATGCCGAACAGGAGCATCATCGTGCCTGAGGAGGACCACTGTCCACCCCACTGGTCACGTAGGTACCTGAGGTCGAAGGCGACGCCATAGCCCACTGATACGCCTGCGTAGACCGACTCGGCGAAGCGGTACCATGGGTTCTCCTTGTAAAGGAAGCTGTAGATGGCCAGTGTGAAGAAGACCGATGTCCAGATAGGTAATAGATCCGCCACGTCTAACTCCTCCTGCTCCCGCCTGTCGCGAAGAACGCTATATTCCCAACTACTACAAGAATAAACACCAGTAGGTGCGACATGGATACAGCGTCGACACCTGCAACAGCCAGTCCTGGCCTGTTTAACAGCACCTCGTACTCCGCGCTGGCCGTTAGCCCAGGCATCAAGGCACTGAGCTGGCCGGAGCTAAGGTACGGCGCCATCCCTGGGACAGATACCCCGATGCAGCCCACTATGAATGGCACGCCATATGGATCGTTCCACTGGCGTAGCCATTCAGGTAGGCCCGGTGTACCAGTCTCGAAGCTGACGACGAGATCGATGTCTTCAGCAACCCTGATGTTCTCCATGATAGGATATTCATCTAGTGGCCTGCTGTAGAGGTAGTCGTTCGGCTTCTGGGCCCAGATGTCGTTGGCTAATGCCGCCATGCCAGTCTCGCTTCCTGGTATCCATCCTAGCTCTATCCAGTCCTCACCGTATACCATCCCATAATCGGCTTCGGGATCAACCTGAGACAGCAACGTGTCGAAGACTAGGGGTCCTTGGTTCCAGAAGGCTATAACCACTATCTTCAGGTTCTTGGCGTCCGTTATCGACCAGAGGTGCTTCATCGAAGCAACTGTCATGGGGTAGAGCTCAGGCATCCCTGATACGCCGTAGTCCATGCTAACCAGGATAGTACTGTCATTTGGTATGGCGTCGATGTAATCCTTCCATGCCGTCGAGTCTCTACCGATTGGGATTGGTAGACCCAGAGGGTTTAGCAGAGGGAAGAGGACGAAAATCCAGACCAGAAGGTAGACCCATCTACGGTCTATGTTCTGGGCTCTCTCAAGAAGGGACATCTTAATCCTCTCCTCCTCCCCTCAGGTATCCGCGTTCGATGCCCATCAGCGTACGTACGGCCAGTGCTATGGCTCCAAGAGCTGCCCCCATTGTGACAGCCCTCATCGTCGAGGCGTTGGGAACGTCGAAGATCCAGTCACCGATCGACTTGAAGCCGCCGAAGGCGGAGGTGAATATGGGGGCGTTAGACATCACCATGAACAGACCTGCGATCAGCACTATTGAGGCCTCAACGTTCCTCGCCCTGAAAGCCCTGTATGCCGCAGATGCTATGAAGAACGCCAAGATGCTGTACATCGTACCGCCCAAGGGTGTTTGCACGTTGGTGAAGAGGAAGTCGTATACGGGATTCTGAGTACCTAGTCCCAGGCCCTCGAGTGGTAGACCCGTGAGGGCCATCACCACCATGACGAGGAGCAGTATACCGCTGAAGTACCAGCCCTCGGACTGCCTCTGGACCCTCTTCCCGTGGACCATGCCGATCGAGATGACGCCGATGAAGGTTGCCATGGATACGATCAACAGCACCCACGCCTGGAGCGTGTTCGCAGTGTTGTCGAGCACCTTTATGTCGAGGTAGTAGGGGATGACCTGTATCAGGGTGCATATAGCCGTTATTATGATGGGTATCTCAATCCGTCTTAGAGTGTCTGACATCTTTC
>Ga0209427_10005322_pt1 | contig 14765 bp, 8 predicted proteins | sample DeeMarSWOR136_30_FD_187465 | JGI IMG/M metagenome (GOLD analysis project Ga0209427, IMG submission 187465) | Marine sediment microbial communities from White Oak River estuary, North Carolina - WOR-1-36_30 (SPAdes) (version 2) | ecosystem: Environmental > Aquatic > Marine > Intertidal zone >...
GTGATTTGACATAAGCACGAAAGAATAAAGAGTGAATTTGTATCTCTCCTGATATTTCTTAACTCGGTCCAGATAAACATTATAATCCTGTTCATCTTTAAAAATATCCTCTTTATTGTTACCTCTTGCTAAAACGTGATAGAAAGCTCCGGGATATTCTATACGAGGCTCTCGAGACATCTTCGTAAGTATATAGACGCCCCAAGCTGATAAAAATGGCAAAAACAATAAAATGAGTCAAATTACTGAAGTTTTGGAAGCCTGACCCCAATTAACTTGACTTTTCCCCTTGACTCGAGTAACTTTTCTAAGAGTAGTCAAGACAAACAAGACCTTGATCCTCAAGAGGAGGCTTTAATGTTTTTATTGGGACCTGTCGGACCGATGGAACTTCTGCTCATCGTTTTGATCATTATCATCATATTTGGCGCACGGAGGCTTCCAGAACTCGGAAAATCCTTAGGTGAAGGAATAAAGAATTTTCGAAAATCCATAAGCGGCAAAGAAAAAAACACCGAATCCCCTTCAGATAAACCGCAGCCCCCAGCCAAGGAAGAATGAGCGATACCATTGAGAATTCTGTTCATGGGCGAAAAGATAAAAACAGAAATTTCCTCTTCATAAATCTTCCCACCAAAAAATCTCACCCTTTTCAACCATCAACCTGACCGGAAAAAACCGCCATGTCTCTTTATGCCGGGTTCGACCTAGGAGGCACCCAGCTCAAATACGGTCTCATCGACTCCAAAGGAAAAATACCCGTTGAAGAGAAAACGGCCACCCCTCCCTCTATCCAGGGGCTTATCCAGCTCCTGGAAAGGATCTGGGATGCTCTGAAAAGCAAAGAAAAAAGACGCATAGGGGCCGTCGGCTTTGGATTCCCGGGAATATTCAGCCTGGAGGGGCAAAAAATCCTTCAATCTCCCAACTATCCTGAACTGGACAATTTCGACCTCATCCCTGCTCTATCCGGATTCATAGAGGTTCCCTTATGGGTAAATAACGACGCCAACATGGCTGCTTTCGGAGAATATAAGCTTGGAGGCGGCAAGGGAGCTCAAAGCCTGATCTTCTTAACCATCGGGACAGGCGTGGGCTCAGGTATCATCCTCGAAGGAGAACTCTGGCAGGGCAAATGCGGTTTTGCTGGAGAACTGGGCCATCTGACTGTCAACCCGGACGGAGAAATCTGTAACTGCGGAAGTCAGGGCTGCCTGGAGACGGAGGTGTCGGCATCCAAGATCGTGAAGAACTACGCAGCTCTGAAAAAAAAGGAAGAGAGAATATCCGCAGAAGAAGTTTACCGACGGGCAAAAAATAATGATGAACAAGCGCGAAAGGCTTTTGCTCAGGCCGGTCAATTTCTGGGAAGGGGGCTGGGCATGGCCATCAACCTGATCAACCCGGAGAAAATTCTTCTGGGTGGCGCCGTCATGGCCGCGGGCGAATTTCTCCTTCCGGCTGCTCTTGATGAGGTGAAGAAAAGGTCTTATAAGGCTGCTCTCCAGTGCTGCAGCATCGAGAAAGCCACCCTCGGGAATAAAGCTGGCTTTCTGGGAGCAGCCCTCTGGGCAAAAAAACAAAGCGGCGAATGAGGAATGGCATCCTCATCTGAATAGGCTTAGCTCCATCCGAAGCCCCACAGCGTTCCTTGAATCTTGACTCTTATAAGGGAGTCTATTATTGTATGAAGTTGAATCTAAATTTGAGGAAAAGGAGTTATTCCCTATAAAGACCCGGAATAAAGAGCCGATCCAGAAGGATGAGTGAAAGAAGGAGGCGCAAAGTGGTCAGGAAGATATTCATGTCATTTTGGATATTCATTTTCATAATGGGATTCTCCTCGCTTTCTCTGAGCTACACCACTACGGGAATTTTAAAAGGAAAGATAATCGACTCCGAAGGACTTCCTTTATCCGATGCTTTCATTTATTTATCCTCACCAGCCATGCAGGGAATCCGGATTTACATCACTTCTGAGACGGGCAATATCTTTTTTCCGTATCTTCCGCCAGGGAAATACCGAATCAGGGTGGAAATGCCCGGGTTCAAGACGATCTCCGTTGAAAATATCATCATCAAAGCCGGCAAAACAATCGACCTCCATATTCCCATGGAAGCAACTTCGGTCGAAGAAGAAATCTCAAAAGAAATTCCTACCCCTACCCTGGATGTGCATTCAGCAAAAATTGCGGCAGGCATAGAGCAGGAGTCTCTCAGGCATATTCCTTTTCCTCGAATCCTCGAGGACGTTATCGCATCAGCTCCAGGCGTCATCACGGAGAGAGTCCCTTTCCAGAAAAGGTCTTTCCTGCACGGCTCCCCTTCCAGCGCCAACACCTTTAGCTATGAAGGCTTTTCTATGTGCGATGCTGGGGACCGCCGGCTTCTTGTTAACCTTAATTTTGATACTATCGAAGAGATCGAAGTGGAGACCGCAGGTCATCCTGCAGAGGCCGGGCTGACTGACGGAGGATTCATCAATATTGTGACAAAATCAGGCAGCAATAAAATGGATGGATCCATCAATCTCTATCATACCAGAGAAAATCTCTCCAGTTCTCTCAGACCTGAGGACGAACTCAGCGGAGCGGGCATCTCCCCGCCAGCAATCGATAAAGGGCTGTGGGACACCTCTCTTTCCCTCAGCGGCATGATATTCGAAGATATCGCCTGGTTCTTTGGAAACGCGCGCTTCATTTCTCAAAAACAGACCACTCCTTTCATATCCTGGACCGATCCCCTCGGGAACGAGCATCCCGCTTTTAACAGGACCAATGAAGATATAATGGCATCTTTCAAGCTATCCGGCCGGTACATCCCTCATCTCAACTCAACACTCCTCTTCAACTACAGCAACCGCTATCGTTCAGTCTATGAGCCTGGAATAAGCTGGAATACTCCCGAAGAGTCGACTCATATTTCCGACCGTGAAATAAACTTAACCGGCATCGGAATAATCGGTTATGCCCTTGACCAGAACACTTACGCCGAACTCAAAGCAGGCTATACCCACCACAAACTTCCTCTCCGCCTGAAAGGAAACAGAATCGGGAATCCAGAGTACTTCGACTCCGGAACAGGGCATCTCTGGGGGAATGTGGGATTCAACGAAAACAGGCTGCAGAGAAAATTCCAGGTCACAGCCTCCATGACGCGCTTTCAGGAAGACGTCCTGGGCGGAGACCACGAACTCAAGGCCGGTGCCGAATACGAGTATGCATTCAGGGAGAGCACAGTATGGAGAATAAACAACCTATCCATTAACTACTTCTTCGGCAATCATAATTACTTCGGACAGGATGTATCCCCCTCCTCAGGCTTTCTTGTGGATAAGGGGCTGGTTTCCTTTTTCCTCGCCGGTGGAAGCCCATCAGATTCCAATCCCCAACATGAGCTCCGCCGTTTTAGCTTTTACGCCCAGGATTCAATGACATTCTTGAAGAGACTGACTCTTTATCTGGGACTCAGGTTTGAAAGAAGCCAAAGCGAGCTCTCCTCTTACACAAAATCGCAGAGCGGCAATTACGTCTCTTACCGTATCGGAGAAAACATCATTGAAGCCGTCCAAGATATCAATCCCTATGACGAAGTGTCCTCCCCCAGATGGAAGAATATGATAGTCTGGAACACCCTCTCCCCTCGAGTCGGATTGAGCTTCGACATCTTTGGAAAGGGGAAATCCATCTTCAAAGCTTCCTTCGCCCGCTATAAAGAGGCTCTTCTCCTAGACTATCTTACCGAGCTGAGTCCTATCAATCCCTACCAATCTCACCAGTTTTTCTGGTTCGACGAAGACATGGACAGCGAAGTGGACGGTACCGATACATATGTCCCTTACCCTGATGATTACCGCCTTTATTCAGGAGACAATTACAAAAGGCAAATCGCTTCAGGGGTCCACCCCCCTTACACAGACGAATGGACCGTCGGACTCCACCAGGAACTTTTCTCTGATTTCTCCTTCCGTGTGAGCTACATTCAAAAGACCACAAAAAATATCCTGGCAAGCGTCCTCTATGCTTTAGACCAGGATAGAGACTGGTACACCAAAGAGCTGGACACCCAAAATTGGTGGATACCTTTTGATACCATTGTCCCGGGTGTAGATGATTTCTCCGCTACTCCGGTGACCGTGTATTACTTATCGAATAATGCGCCTGATCTTTTTTACAGGATAAAGAATGTGCCGGAGCTCGAACAGTATTACCAGGCGGTTGAGTTTGCGTTCACAAAAAGAATGTCTCACAAATGGCAGCTCAGCGGCTCTGTTGTTTTCAGCAAGACAACAGGGAACACAAGCTTGAACTACGACGGATACTCCGGATTTTCGCTAGCCCGGCGAGACCCCAATACCTTTGTCAACCTGCCTGAAGACTCAAGGCTTGACTATGATACACCCCTTTCCGCGAAATTAACGGGGACCTTCGAGCTTCCCCTCGGGTTCTTCCTGAGCTTCTATTACAGATATTTGAGCGGACCTATCTGGACCAGGAGTGTCACCATCGTTCCCCCTTCAACCTGGGCCCAGTCGAATGATGCCTTCAGCACGCCGGTAACGGTTCTCCTGGAAAAACCTGGAGAAAGAAGGGCAGAACCCTACAGCACGCTAGACCTGAGAATCGAGAAGAGATTCAGAGCAGGGCGCTCAAGGTTCTTGAGTTTCTATGCGGACATCATGAACGTTTTCGGCTACAAATCTGATTTTCTTCATCAAAATGACGGAGGCTTCTGGTATCCAGACGATGAAAACACCGACCAAGGCACACGAATCCACAGCCCGAGCTACAGGAGCATCACCTCGCTGCTCGGGACGCGGACATTCAGGCTATGCCTTCGCTTCGATTTTTAATTCCCTGCGTTTTCCTTAGATCGTCTTGATCAGAGCAAGAGAATCCGGCTGCTCACGAAAACGCAGTCATTCAGGCTCTCTAATATTTTCTGACCTGCTTCTCAATAATTGAACTCAATGACCTTTTTCAATTCGTCATCTCCAGTCCTGTTCTTAAGGACTGCGTTCAGCTTGTTCTTTCCCTGCGCGAAACCCGGAATGCTGACCTCAATTGTAAAAGGCACTTCGATTTTATACTTCTCTCTCCGTTTCTCTTTAAGCTCAGACTCTCTTAGCTTCACCTCATAAACACCATCATGTTCCCAAAGAAGCCGATCCTCAAAGTCTTTTAATTCCAGGTAGAGTTCAAGAGTGGTACTCAACCATTCATCCTCTGCCTTAAACCAGATGCCCTTATAGGGAACCTCGACCACAATAATCCCCTCAGCCCGTTTTGGCTCAATCAATGTCTTCTTTACATCCAGGCTGAAATCAAAAATAACCTTTTCCTCAAAAAAAGTCTCTTGAGCCAGAGCGAGCCGTCGATTTAAATCATGCAAATACTCGACATCATGCCCATAACTCAGGTCGAGACTCCTAAAAGGGGACAGGTCATAGGTCGCCAGTCGGTAATTGCCGGTGCAGTTTGAATCGACAAAGACAACCGGAAAACGGCCGTAATACCAGACCTCACCACACTTCATGTACAGCGGACTCATAGGATCTCTGTTTTCACTGAGGTGGATTTCCCTGTTCTGAGGCGCACCAAAAAGAACAAAGATCCTCCCCCTGTCAGTCAAATATCCTTCTTCCTTTTCATCCCTGAATAGCTCATTGGCTGCATCCAGGCGGTTGTAATATTCCGTCCTGAATTCATTCTCTTCTGTGTTAGGAGTCGGATCCCGCCGCTTCCAGAAATCCTCTTTGAATTGTTCCCTTTCTGAATCCGGAAGCTCAAGAAAAATCTTCCTTTCTTTTCTGGTCATAATATAATCGACCTGATACAAGAACTCGGCATCCTCCTGACCCAGCTTTCTCTCCAGTCTGACTATTCGGCTCGTGCATGATGTGTATAAGGCTGGCAGAAAGGATAACAATAGAAAAACAGGCAAGAAAGATATAGATAAATTCCACAAACCGGAGCGTCTCCAGTCTCTCGAAAGAATCATTTATCCTCCTTCTTGACTTTACCATAAACAGCAATTTTTGTGCCAATATTGTAAGCATCTTCATTTCAGTGATAGGGATAATATCTGACTTAGTGGTAATGCAGTCAATAGAGTAACAATCACTGAGCGGGCCTGTATACCGCCCTCAGCCCCCGGCCCCCAGGGGAACCAGTCCCGTCGGTTCCCCCCGTCGGAAAAGCCGACGGGGCCCCCCTCCGCTACGGGGGCAAGAGGGCGGTATACAGGGCCGCAAGACAGATGGTGGCATACAAATGATTGCATTAATACGAGTTGAAAAGTGAAACGCCGGTTCCTCTTCATCCGAAATCCATGAAGGAGGAGGAGTAATAGTAATAGGGGACGTTCCCGAGGGGGACACCCTTTTATACTTTTTTTTGCAGAAAAAAGAGTGTCCCCCTCGGGAACGTCCCCATAAACCTGCCAATCAACCTCTTCCCCTGCACTGGTTTCGCTTAAAGTGAAGACGCGGAGCCTAAAGGGGACAGGATTTTTTAGGAGACAGCAGCCTGTCCTTTTTTTTATCTATCAGGTCTTTCAGCTGCTTCAAGTCCTGGGGAGAAATATCTCCTTTCAAAAACATGAAAGCGAGTTTATTATGAAGAAGAGGATCGGCATCTGGGGCGATACAACCTGCTTTTACGAGGTCTTTCCACTCCCGAGTGCCAGGCACAGGAGAAAAGTAAGCCAGTCGGGGCACTGCGTCCAATCTTTGGACATGAAAGACGCTCTCTTTTATGCTGGAATATGTCTGGCCAGGTAAGCCCGCCATGAGGTAGACATTGATCTCCTGACGCCTGTAACCAGCTCTTTCAAGATGGACGATCGCTCTTTCCAGATCACCTTCTGAGACTTTGGAGCCGGCCTTTTCCAAAACCTCAGAATCAGTCGATTCCTGACTGAGAAAGAGAGACTGAACGTTCGCCTTCATGAAAAGAGAGGCCAACTCAGAATCAATCTCTCTTATATGGAGGCCGTTCGGAGTATGGAAAAAAACGGGAAGATCTCGCTGGATGACTCCTTTCAAAAGAGGAACGATATGACTTTTCTTCTTCAGGAGAAGAGCGTCATCATAGAAAGCGAAATTGCGGTTCCTGTACCTGTGATAATGATATTCAATTTCGGACACAACAGATAAAGGAGGTCTCTGTTCAAATTTCTTATAAAGCAGGGGGCTGGCACAAAAAGAACATTGGAAAGGGCATCCTCTTGAAGTGAGGAGCGGCAAAACATCCTGTCCAGGCATTAAATCAAAGGCAGGCCAGGGAATCTCATCCAGGGTCTCGACCTGAATATCCGCTGAATAACCATCTCCTAAAATCTCCCTGACCAGAGGGATCACTCCCTTTTCGCCCATGCCTTGAAAAATGACGTCGGCACCGGAGAAGCTTCTGGCATGCTCCGGCAGCAGGGTGGCGTAGATCCCACCCAGGACCATGGGAACCTGGCCGAATTTCCTTCGGATAAGCTCCACCGCCAGTTGAACTCCTGGATACCAGTAGGTCATGGTGCAGGTCAAAAGGACAAGGTCAGGGGACGGGACCTCTTCCAGCTGGTGAAGAAAAAGCTCGATGGGAATTCCGTAGCGTGAATATTTCCGGGGGATCTTTTTCAGGACCGAGGGCTTGGGGACTTCCTCTTTGATAAAAGGTCCTCTTCCGTCAAGCTTCGTTTTCATATTTTTTTCAAGAGCAGGATGGCCGCGGCCTAAACAGTCGATCAAGTCCAAACGGAATCGCGTGTATTTCTGAAGGAGTGATGCGATATAAAGAAGGCCCAAAGGCCTCAGCCAAAAATCATAAGCCGTGAAATCGTAGATCCAGGGATTTATGAGAAGTATGTTCTTTGAAGAGGGCATGTGTTCATTTTATGTTCAACGGCCACAGGAAGCCTCTCTACTTAGGTCGCGCTGGTGCGGAAGGTGGGACTCGAACCCACACGGTCTTAAAGACCATAAACTCCTGAGGCTTACGCGTCTACCAATTCCGCCACTTCCGCAGGTTGTCTTATTATAATAATAACTTTATTGAGAGTCAATCAGAGGTCTGACGTTGTACTCATCCTCATTTCCGTGATGAGGCAAACAGCTGATTTAATGGTAACGCAGTAAATAGGGTTATAATCTCTGTGCGGCCTGGATGCCACCTCTGCCCCCGAATCCCGAGGGGGACCTGTCCCCGGCGGTTCCCCCTCCATTCGTAGCCCATGGTGGCGGGTGGGAGGGTCTTGGCGAAGATGGAGGGGAACCGGCGCTTTGACAGATTAAACCTTCATAATTCACTTATGCGGAAATGGAGATGCGTCCTCTGCCCTTGAAAACTTGACAAAATCGGGTTCTGTTCTTATTTTATCAATCGGTGACACCTTCCAACATCTGTCATATCCTTCAATCCAATCTTAGACATTCATCTCAATCTCAGATAAGGAGGTCTGATGAAACTCTCAAACCGGGAGCAAGTTGAAAAGCTTTCCCAATTTCAGAGTGAAAATTTTCTGACCACCTCTTTTTATTTCGACACTGACAAGAGCAGGATGCGGAAAAAAGAGATCACTCTCTCTTTAAAGAACCTGCTCAACACAAGCAAACCCCGAATAGAACAGATGGAAGTCAGTAAGAAGAAAAAGGATTCGCTCTATAAAGACCTGGAGAAGATCAAGCATTTTTGCTCACAGAATCTTCCTGTAAATCATTCTTCAGGGCTGGCCATTTTTTCTTGCAGCAACCAGGACTTTTGGGAATTCTTCAACCTGCCCAGCTCTCCGCCCAACAGAATCATATTTGACAAAAATCCCTATGTCCGACCGCTCTCGGCGATCCTGGATGAGCACCACCGCATTTTTGTCCTGACTCTGGACCGGAAAGAAGCCAAATGGTACGACATATTCATGGATGAGGCCTCGCTGCTGGACAGTCATGAAGAGGACGTCCCCAGTAAAGTCAGAGAAGGAGGATGGGAAGGTTATGAATCGAAGCGGATCGAAAGGCACATCGCCACCCATCTCCATAATCACTTTAAAAAGATCGCCCAAAAATCGTTTGACCTCTTCAAGAAAAATCACTTTGACTGGATTTTCCTTGGCTGCAAGGAAGAATACTGCTCAGATTTCGAGCCCCATCTCCATCCCTATCTCAAAGATAAAATCAAAGCCAGGCTAAAGTCCATGCCCGCCGACTCTCCGGCCGCCGTCCTCAAGGAATCCCTGGCGCTTGAAAAAAAACTGAAAAAACAGGAAGAAGAACAGACTGTTCAGAGGCTTATCTCCGAACTGGAAAAGGGCGGGCTGGCCGTATCCGGCCTGAAACAGACGCTCAGGAGCCTTAACCGCAGTGAAGTCCAAACTCTCATCGTTACCCGCCAATTTGCTCAGCCAGGAAGAATGTGTCCCCGATGCCACTTTTTATTCGTCGACGAGCTTCAGTGCCCTTCCTGCCGAAGAAAAACCGATAAAATCCTGGATATCATCGATGAAGCTGTGGAGGCCGCTATGGTCAAGAACTGTCGGGTCAAACACCTCAATCCCCCTTCAAGGCTTGACAGGTACGGTGGGATCGGAGCCTTCCTCAGGTACAAGACCTAAGCCGCTATGGGGTCAGGGCTCGACATAAGACATCTAACCACTGAAGAAATTAAAATAATATTATCAGAGGAATTCGATTCCCAAAAAAATGTCTAATGTCGAGCTCCGACCCCTTCTTTAAACTTTTTCTTTAAATTTCACCCGGTCGAAGAGGCTGTAGATGATGGGGATGATGAAGAGCGTCAGAAAAGTCGTGGCCGTCAATCCCCCGACCACTGCGACTGCCATGGGCGCTCTCATTTCAGCTCCTTCGGAAACACTGATGGCCATGGGCAGCATCCCCATGATCGTGGTTAAGGCTGTGATCAAGACCGGCCGCAGTCGCACGGCGCATGCCTGCAGAATAGCCTCCTTCTTTTCCACTCCTCTCTGCTTCAACTGGTTGATATAATCCACCATAACGATGCCGTTATTGACCGCTATTCCGCCCAGTATGATAAAGCCAATCAACACTGGCAAGCTGACAGGCCTGCCTGAAACGATCAGGGCGATGATCACTCCGATGACGGACAGGGGAATAGTGAACATGATGACGAAGGGATGACGAAACGACTCGAACTGGGAGGCCATTATCATGTAGACCAGCAGAGTGGCCAGGGCAAAGGCAGCGGCCATGATGACGAAAGCTTCCTGCATCTGCTCGAATTGACCGCCGAACTCGGTGAAATATCCGGGTGGCAGCCCTCTTTCGATGTCATCTATCCTTGATCTGATGTCTCTCACCACGCTCCCCAGGTCTCTACCGGCTATATTTCCTGTGACCGTGATAACCCGGGCCTGGTTCTCCCGGTTAATCCGGATGGGGCCCTCTCCTCGAGTGATGGCGGCCACCTCTCCCAAGCTGATCATGGTGTTCAAAGGAGTCATGACCGGAATGCTTCTGATGTCTTCCAGGTTGTCTCTGAACCTCTCCTCAAACCGTACTCTGATGTCGACCTCCTCATTGCCTTCTCTGTAGCGAGTGGCGACCTTCCCCAACGTAGCGGTCTGAATGGCGGTGCCGATCTGGCTGACCTTCAGCCCCATTCGCGATGCCTTTTCCCGGTCTATAGTGATGTGATACTCGGGCTTTCCTTCGGCCAGGGAATGAGTGACATCCCTCAAGCCTTCCACATCACGGATTCTCTCGACCACGCTATCTCCGATCTCTTTCAGAATGTCGATCTCTTTACCGAAGATCTTTATCTCGATCGGGGCAGTGGCTCCTCCCATCATGGCCTGGCCGAGATCGAGAGCCTCAAACTTGACATCCTTGAGTTTGGGTAGCTTGCGCCGGATCTTTTCCAGAACTTCCACATCTGAGAGCTTTCTTTCTTTTTTGGGAACAAGTCCCACCCAGAGTATTCCTTCATGAGAACCTGTGGTCGACATCCCTCCAGCCATATCCGCAGGGTTCTCCTCAGCCTGCGATCCGACCTGAACCGACACGGTTTCCACCTCTGGCTCCTGAGCCATCAGTTTCTCGACTATGGTCGCAACCCTGTTCGTTTCCTCCAAAGATGTTCCGACAGGCATCTTGACCTGGAGCATGATCATCTCTCTGTCCATGGGCGGCATGAATTCTGTCCCCAGGAAAGGAACGATGGCCAAAGAAAGGGCCAATAAGACAAACGTCCCTCCCAGAACCAGCCCTCTTCGTTTAAGAGCCTTGTGCAGGAGATTCCTGTAAAAATTTCTGGCCTTTTCAAACTGGATTTTTCTCTTATTCTTTCTTTCGGCATCCTGCCTGTTGTTGGCTTTGAACAGGACAGAGGCCACCATCGGAACAACAGTGAGGGCCACAAACAGCGAAGCCAGAAGAGAAAAGGCAATAGCCAGCGCCAAACCACGGGTGAGCCTTCCGGTGATTCCCTGAGCAAAAACCATCGGGAAAAACACAGCGATCGTGGTCAGCGTGGAAGCGGTGATGGCCATCCCCACCTCGGAGGCGCCTCTTTTTGCCGCTTCCTCTCTGTTCTCGCCTTCCTCCATGTGGCGGAAGATGCTCTCGATAACGACGATAGCGTTGTCCACCAGCATACCGATCCCCAACGCCAGCCCCCCGAGAGTGAGGAGGTTAATGGTGTAGCCGGCAAGGTAGAAGGCGATGAAAGTGGTGATGATCGAAAGGGGAATGGCCAGAGCGATGGTCACTGTCGGACGCCAGTTGCGAAGGAAGATAAAGATGAAGAATATGGCCAGAATCCCGCCGACCAGAGCATTGTTTCCGGTGCGCCGGATGACTCTCTGGATCATCTCTGCCTGGTCCATGAAAGGGTAAAAGGTCACATCCGGAGGCAGGGACGGCATTATTCTATCCAGCTCTCTGTTGACGGCCTGGGCTGTGGTGACGGTGTTCGCCCCGGAACGCTTGCTGATGAAATAAAAGACCGCTTTCTCACCTTGAGTTCGGCTGATCAAACGGGTGTCCTTCAGAGTGTCCCTGACTTCAGCCACATCCGTGAGGTAAATGGGTTGACCGGCCTGAGTTGTGCCGATGATCGTCTTCCGGATATCATCCAGGTTCTGAAATTCTCCCAGGGTTCGCAGCAGGTATTCGGAGTGTCTCTCCGTAAACCGTCCGGCAGGAAGGTTCAGGTTCTCCATCGAGAGAGCCATGAGGATCTGGTCTAGAGTTATATTGCGGGACTCCAGGGCAGACTTATCCACAGCCACCAGAATCTCTCTGACGTCCATGGAGAACACCTGAGCTGACGCTACGCCGTCGATCCTCTCCAACCGCGGCGCCACCTCGTCTTCGATCAACTCTTTCAACTCCAGAGTTGGCCTGTCCGCGGTGATCCCTCCGAAAATGATGGGCATCTGGCCAAGGTTGAACTTGACCACCAATGGGTCGCTCGCTTCTTCCGGAATAAAATTCCGGTAGAGCCCGACCTGGTCTCTGATATCCTGAGCGGCAAAATCCAGGTTTGTCCCCCATTCGAACTCGACCATGATCACCGACGCTCCCTCGGTCGTCATCGAATTCACCTCTTTGACCCGGCTGATGGTGTTGATGATCTGTTCGAGCGGCCTGGTGATGGTGTTCTCGATATCCTCGGACGAAGCGCCGGAGTAGGTGGTGACCACGGAGACCGTGGGAAACTCGATGTCCGGGAAAAAATCAAGGCCGAGACTGGCGAAGGCGATGAATCCCAGCACGACCAGGATCATGGCCAGCATGGCCGTTGAGACTTTTCTCCTAACAGCTATTTCTGGTATCTTCATTCTATGACCTCTCTGATCTCTATTTGGGTGCCGTCTTCAAGGCCGAAGTTTCCCTCCACAACAACAAGGTCTCCTTCCCTGAGACCGTTGATGACCTCGATCCTGTCTGAATTTTGAAGGCCGAGGCTGAGCTCGACTCTCTCCACGGTATTATCATTTCTGACCCGAAAGGCATATTTGTTCTCCAGCACGGCCTTCTGGGGGATGACCAGGGCACGCTCATGCGTGCTGACCTCGAGGCTGACTTCACCGAAGGTGTTGGGCCTCAGAGCCAGGTCAGGGTTGTCGACGGTGACTTCAACCTTGAATTTCTTGGACACCGGATCAGCAGTGATGTTCACGATGGATACCCGCCCCTGGAAGATCCTGTCCGGCATGGCGGTCACTCTCAGCTGGGCTGGCTGACCTTTTTTGATGCGGACAATATCCTGTTGAGTCGCGTCGATCTCGATCTTCACCCGGGAAAAATCCATCAAAGTCAGGACTCCGCTGGTCGGAGAAAATCCGCCCATCATCGGGTTGATCACCTCCCCCACCTCTGCATTTTTCGAGGCAATGACTCCACTGAAAGGAGCTTTCATCAGCGAGACATCAAGGTTGTAGCGGGCCAGGTTCACAGCAGCCCGAGCCTGCTTGAGCTGCGCATCAGCCGCCTCATAGGTCAGCTTGACTTTTTCAAGCTGCTGGTCGGAAGCCGCGTCCTCTTTTTTCAGCCGCTCCATCCTCTCCATGTTCTTCTGGGCATCACTATAACTTGCCTCTGCCACGGCTAAGGCGGCTTGAGCCTGGTCCAGCTGAAGCCGCACAGCCCGTGTATCCAGCTCGGCTAAAAGCTGTCCCTTTTGGACTCGATCGCCCTCCTCGACATGAATCTTGGCGATCTTCCCGCCGATATCCGGCGTGACGTTGATCTTATTCATGGCTTGGATCACTCCGGTGTAAAAGAGCTTCTCCGATATCTTCTGTCTCTGAACTCTATAGACCTTAACCGGAGCCGCACCAAAGCTCTCTTCTTTCTTCCCTTCATCCGCGGCTGGCTTACTGCAAGCCGCAATAAAAAGAAAAAGGAGCGCAATCCCACACATTTTGACCATATTCCTTTTGTTCATATTGTTTCTCCAGTCATTTCTCACAGTTCTCATCTCTTCTCCTCTCATCTATCAATCATTCCATCCCACTCCCATGGCTTTATCCAGCTGAGCCAGAGAGATGACATAATCAAAAAGGGCCTGAGAATAATTGGTCTTGGCCTGGGTCAAAGCGGCCTGAACTGAACTGACATCCAGAGTTGTGGCCATTCCCTCTGAAAAATTGAGTTCAGCGATCCTCAGGCTTTCCTCAGCCTGTTCGACATTTTTTTCCTGGGAAAGAAGGGATTCCTTGGCTTCGTTCAGCTTCAACAGCGCCTGGCTGACTTCGAATTCCACCATGTCCAAAAAACCCTGGGTGGTAAGATCCAATTCCCTGATCGTCGCTTTGGATTGAGCGACTTTGGCAGAGGTGCTGAACCCGTTGAAAAGGGGAACCGAAAGCGCCAGGTTGACCGAATAGTAGTTCTGCCAGGTGTCTTTCTCAAAATTGAACTTGTCAGCCCAAAAATTATAGGTTCCAGATACCGCCAAAGAAGGGAGTCTGGAGGCCCGCGCCAGCTTCAGCATCTGGCCAGCCATCTTTTTCTGGTAGTTCAACTGAGAGAGCTCTGGCCTTTTCACCAGGGCCTTGGAGATGCAAGCTTCCAGATCAGGTTCAGTCAGCTCAAACTTCAATTCTCCTTCGATCTCGATATCCTGGGAAAGATCCAGGCCCAGGAGAGTCTTCAGGTTGAGCTCAGTTATTTTCAGGTTGTTTCTGGCCCTGATCAGCTGAGGCTTCAGGTTGGCCGCCTCCACTTCAGACCTCAAGAGGTCAAACTTGGAGGCCATCCCGACTTCATAAAGCCTTTTGACGTTATTGAAATGTTT
>Ga0209427_10005323_pt1 | contig 14763 bp, 11 predicted proteins | sample DeeMarSWOR136_30_FD_187465 | JGI IMG/M metagenome (GOLD analysis project Ga0209427, IMG submission 187465) | Marine sediment microbial communities from White Oak River estuary, North Carolina - WOR-1-36_30 (SPAdes) (version 2) | ecosystem: Environmental > Aquatic > Marine > Intertidal zone >...
TGCCTACCCTGATGTCACTGGGGGCATCGGTCACAAACACTGAATCCCGAGGATCAACTTGGAGTTGCCTACAACACTTGATTAACTGGTCAGCAGCCTCAGGGTGGATTGCGTCATATTCGGCCATAACCGTATCAAAAAGACCGCGGACTCCTGCTCTCTCCAAAATCTCATCGAGCTGTCCTGCTACGTCTGACATTCCCGCGAGGACGCCCAACCGCAACCCCCTTTCATGAAGCGTCCTGACAACTGATGCTACCGGAGGAAAAAGATAAGCCTTTTTCGGATACAAACAAGGAAAAAGCTCAATCCAGATCTGCTGGCAGCTGCTGATCAACCTATCTCTGTCAACTGCGTCGTCTTGGATTAACTCCCCCCAAAGGTCCAACCCAGATTTCATCGCCTCGGCGACCTCTCCCCTGTTGACCGGGTGCAAGCCGACTGTCGCGAAAACATCGTTCACAGCATCATGACAGAATCCGATGAAATCCACCAGCGTGCCGTCGGCGTCGAAAACAACAGCCTTCGGCTCAAACACTCTCTCTAAGTGCACTGTGACGACGTCCCCATCTCGGAGTCCCAACGCATCCCGCACACCGACAGGTGCCACCAGCTCTAAAACATCCTCATAAATCCATACATCCTCAGCGGGGAAAATGGCTGCCGCCGGCACATTTCCGATGTCTGCTCTCAAAACCCTGGCCTCACAAAATCGTCTGTCAGGAGGAATGAGCCTTTTCCCCTGGTCCCTGATGTGCTGCATGAGCGAGAAATCTTCACTCTTGATCTTTAGATTCACTGTGCCGGGATACGGACGAAAGCCAATGCTGTCGTCCAGCTGTTGCTCCACCCAATCCAGCTGCGTGAAAAAAGCTCCCTCACCTTTCCCGGAAAAAAATGTTCCTCGTATCCTAATCCTGTGCTTCATGACTCATCAACGTCCAATCCACCATCCTGGCTGCTCAACGTGCGGTGATCTCCAAAGGTCGAGGCAATCTGAAACATCGAAGGCAGTGATAGTTTTGGCTTAATGATATGTTCATGAAACACGGTCAGCCTGTCCTCCTTGGGCCGCCCTTCAGTTCGAACTGAGCCTTACGGCTGCTCCCAGCTTCCCCGTTGCGGCGTTATGACCAGCAATACGCCCATATACGACCGCACGCTCGAGGGACACTCCGGTCATATACCCCTCTCCGTGCATGCCGCCAGTATCGTCACCCGCTGCAAACAGATTGGGAATGGCATCGCCTCGCCGATTCAGCACACGGGCCTCGGTGTCGATTTTAACCCCTCCTCGTGTCGACAGACACTCCATGGCCACTCTCACTGCATAGAAAGGTGCCCGCTGGAAGGGATGTAAATCTTTCAATGGTCTTCCGAATGCTGGATCGAAGGCAAGGCCACGATCAAAAAAGCTGTTGTACTCATGAATGGTCTGCTCCAGCTTCACAGGATCAACATTCATGCCCTGAGCCAGCTCTCTTGGACTATTGGCGACGGTCAACACCCCTCTTTCCACATAACCCAGGTCGATGTACTCATTCACCCGTGGCACTGATTCTTTCGCGTCCTCATCCCAGATCTCCCACACCCACTTCTCTCCCATCCTTCTCAGTTCCTTGGCAACTTCGTAGGCGAACTCTACATAGAAAAGATCCTCGTTCGTGAACCGCTCCAACGCCTGGTTGAGAAATAGAGCTCCTCCTCCATGTCTGAGTGAAGAAGACGCACCGAGAGGCACGGGTTTCAATTCTCTGTCGAGAAACTTGGCGGCGTTGGGAATGATCTTGTCCATATCGACCAAGTGAGCCCCGACGCGCTTTGCCATCCTGATGCCATCACCACACCCACCCACAGGATACCCCCAAGAGACTATCAAGTCTTGTAGGGCCTGTGAATACCGCTTCAGCAGTCTGCCTCTCCACACTCCTCCCGTGCACAGTATGACGGCGTCAACCGTGAACTCAACCGCCTTTCCACCTCTGATGGCCTTCACTCCAGTGACCTTCTCGTCTTTGCAAAGGAGATTTACCGCCCTCGTTTCGAACAAGAAATGCACGTCCCGCTGTTTCGCCGCTCTATATAGTACGTCGATCAGGCCGGAACCGTCAGGCAGTATCAGGTGAACTCTGGGCATGTCAATAATCTTCTCTTTAAAATCCGCTCCAAGTTCTTTCAGCCAGTCGATCATCGCGCCGCTATTCTCGGCAAGACGAGCTATAAGGGCTGGGTCATTGGTGTACCGGGCCTGCTCTAACATCTCAACGCAGTCCTCCCTCCAAGAATCCTCTATGTTCAAGGCTCTTTGGAGGAAGGTTTCAGAGCCCCGTATCAATCCTGTTGAGATGGCGCTGACTCCTCCCAGGTTTTCTGCCATTTCGAGAACCGTAACGTGTGATCCAGTCTCTGCCGCTTGGACTGCTGCGGCCAATCCGGCGCTGCCCGCCCCGACAATCAGAACCGTTCTTCTTCCGACGTTAGTCCTCAACCGCTCTTTCGCTGCCATGATATATGATCCTTTCGAGTGACGTCGGGCCGTGCTTAGCAAAAAGTTGGCTCCCGGTAGTATCTTCGTCTTGTTGACTCCTGATGTTCTGCGAACTGACCGTAGAAACAAAACGAGTTTGTTCCTGCAAGGCAACGAGCGACGACCTGCCAGGCCCACGTCTGTCTCGAACCCGTCTGAGAGAATAGCACCCGTTTGCATGAACGCCGCCTACGAAGGCTAAGAACATCTAAAGCTTGCTAGGCAACCAGGTCGCCAGAGGCGGGAAAAGTGTTACCAGCAGCATCCCGATGACAAACAGTAGAACAAACGGAATAATGGCTCGGTACGTCTCCTGAAGTGTCAATTCGGTAGTCGTCCCTTTGAAACTGAACAGCACATAACCAAATGGGGGGCTGATCCCACCAACGGTTATGTTGATCAGGATAATTAACCAAAACCAGATGGGATCGAAGCCAAATAACTGGATGATGGGAATGTAGATAGGGATAAGGATCATCATCAGTGAAACCTGGTCCATGAAACAGCACAGAAAAAGGACAATGATGTTCATGATGGCGAACATTACCATCTGAGGAACCGAAATATAGTTAATGAGTTCTATCAAGCCCTTGGCGGCTCCGGAGAGGGCAATGACCTGACTGAACGCCTGCGCCGAAGCCATGATGATGAGGATCATTCCAGAAATTTTCATGGTAGAGAACACGGAATTTTTGATCGCGGTGAATGTAAGTCTTCTGTACAATGCTGCCACAAGCAGAGCACCGATCACGCCAGTGGCAGCTGATTCTGTCGGAGTCGCGATGCCGAGCATGATGAGACCCAGGACCAGAAAGATTATGGCACTGAACGGAAGAAAGCGCAGCAATGCCCATACCTTCTGTAGAAAGTCGATTTTTGAAACGTCATATGTGGGGGCGAGGGCAGGGGTCAGTCGAACTCGTATCAAAATATAGATGACAAAAATCCCTGCCAGAATCACACCCGGAATGATCCCCGAAATCAAGAGCTTGGCAACCGAAACGTTGGCCAGTGTTGCCACAACAATGGCAAGGATACTGGGGGGAATAATTGGAGCGAGGCTGGCACCAGCGCATATGGCTCCGGCACTGAGCATCTTATCGTATCCTCGACGATTCATCTCCGGAAAGATGGTAGTACCCATCGTTGCGACGGTGCCGATGGCAGCGCCGCTGAGAGCACCGAATATCGTTGCTACAATTACCGTAACGATATGCAAACGTGCACGTACACCTCCAACCCACTTGTCCACCGCGTCAAACATGATTTCAACGGCCTTTGATTGGTGGAGAATATCACCCAGCAGAATAAACAGTGGGATTGCCGCGAGAGAAAAGGATGAGGTCGAGGCTAACATACTGGTGGTGAGTAGCAGCAAGCTCGCTGGCCCCATGAGTACCAGCAGTGAAATGATGTTAACAGCGAAAAAAGCGATAGCTATGGGCATCCCCATGCAAAAGAGAACAACAAGAATCGTCAGACTAAACCCCAGAAAACTGTACCACTCCACGAATGGGTCCCCTATTCCTTATCTGCGCCAAGATCTCTCATTTGAGAGAATAGACTGAAGGCGTTTCGCACAAAATAGCTACCGAACAGCAACAGACCGAACGGTATGATCCACATCAGCACCCACTTGGGTACTGTCACTGGACGTATATGAAGTACCCCCCGAACATACGTATCCCAGGTGTCGAGCGTCCCACGCCAAAACAATATGCCACAGGCAACTGCCCCAATAATAGAATTCATGAAATCGACTATTACCCTGGCCTTGGGCCCCAGGAGTTCCTGGAGAACCGTCACTTTGACGTGGCCCTCCATCTTCAGAATCCATGCAGCTCCAAAGAACGTACCGTACAGAAGGGAATACTCCGCAAAATCAATCGCCCATGAAGTCGGCCTGTTGAAGAAATAGCGCATGCCGACTTCGTAGCTCACCGTGAATGCTATGGAACAGATCAAGCATCCCCCGATCCAAAAGAATGCTTTACACAGATATTCATGGGCTCTTAAGAGAGCCTGGGCTTTTGTCCTTATCCTGGCTGTCATAGGATGTCCCTTGCCTGAACTTCTCTGCGTAACCGGTATGGTTTCTAAACGATGGGGGAGAAATCTCCCCCCAGGCAGGTTGCAACACAGTAGTCACCCAGCCAGGGAAAGACTTCTCCGTGTCATTAGTCAATCAGAACCATCTACTTCTGACGCCCCTTCATGAATTGATCCACGCTTTTTTTGAGCTTCGGCCCCAGGTCTTGCGAGTGTTTCAATACGATCTCTTCCCAGGACCGTTCATAGTACGTCTTTTGCAGCTTCTCTCCTTCCGACGGCGGCAAGACACAGAGTTTCATTCCCAGGCTCTCCAGCTTCTCCTCCTCTTCCTTCCATGTCTTCGCAAGATCCTGATAGGTCTCTTCTGCCACCTCCATGGTTATCTCATGAATCATCTTCTGCACATCTTTCGGCAGTGAGTCCCACTTCTTCTTGTTCACCAGCAGAATTTCCGCCACTTCCCCGAACTGAGGCCGCAACTGGTAACTTGCCACTTCGTACCACTTGTAATCAAGTGCTCCCATCACAACCCAGAAGGCGCCGTCAACCACCCCCTTCTCCAGCGCCGAGTAAATCTCGCCGCCGGAGACTTTTACCGTCGCCGCACCTAGGCCCTTTGCCAGCGGATCGTACGAGGGGGTCGTTCTCAGTTTCAACCCGGTGAAGTCTGCTTTGTCGATACACTTCTTCTTGAGCATCAAATGATACCCGACTCCCTTGCCCATGACATTGGCCAGTACCTGAGCATTAACTTTCTCGTATCCTTCATCGATGATGTTGTAGAATCCCGCCTCCCACCGTTCTTGTGGACTGGCCGAAAACAGATCCATAGCAACACCAATGGCTACTTCGCCCATGTGGTAAGCAGGATGGGTGAACACCATGTCAAAAAGCCCCGCACTCAGCGGCTTCAATTGTTCAAAAGGAGGTACCGCCTCGGGACCAACCCAGGACACATCGAGACGCCCACCGGATTTCTTGTTGAGCCTCTCCACGTAGGGGACGACGAATGCCCTAACGTGAACGTGCTCAGGACCCCAGCTTGACAGAACCTTGAGCTTGATCGGCTTGTCTGCTGCATAAATCACACTGCCTCCAAGAAAAACATATGTGAACACGAGTAAGAAAATCGCACCAGATGCCAACGCAAAGAACTTGTGATTGCTTTTGATTTTCATCTTCTCTTGCCTCCCTCGCTGTTGATTTTACCTTCAGGATGAGCAGAATTCTGCGAGGCACAACTGCTGCCGCCTATCAACACCCCCTTTCGTATGTTCTTGCCTCATCAGATCAGCCCATCCAAGCTCTCTCCGCGTTTGATGTGACTCTCCATCGAATACGCGAGCGCCCCAAAAATCGCCTCTCCCGTCATATGTGTACCCCCTGAGACTTGCAAAGAGCAACGCATACCCCTCAGCGCCCACTGTCTTTCACTACCTAATTCCGTCGAGATAGCTGACAATCTTGGTAAGGGGCGCTACGTCAGCGTATTTCATGTGCATGTCGAACAGAGAAACCTTGTGCGAAACGATACCTCGGTCTCCAACACATTCTTCGGGAATGACCACGATAAGATTGTACGAAAACGCATCGACCACACTCGCCCTCACGCAGCCACTGGTCACCATACCGGTAACGAGAACGGTGTCTACATTGTGAAATATTAGCATACTCGCCAAATTCGTTCCGAAGAACGCGCTCGGAAAAATCTTGGTAATAACGACCTCATCAGATTTGGGCTTTATTTCCTCGACGATTTGATGCTCTTTTGGGTCAAGAGCCGACGGCTCAGCCCAGGCATGATGCTTCCAACGATGCCTTTCCGTTGGCGTCCGACTGTGCTCCCCTCGGGTGAAGAAGACTGGGATACCTTTGTCTCTGCCCTTGTCGAGCAACGTTTTGATCGCGTGGACTGCGGGCCAGCCCATCTTGCTGCATCCCAGAGGATACGCATCATCCACAAAACCATACGTCATATCAACAACCACAATAGCTGGTTTTTTTCCATATTCCCTCTCGCCCCCAAACTTACTCTTAGCAAACATCTCCAAATCTTCCTTTGGTATCACATCATCCCATATGGCCATAGTTTCATCCTCCCTCAGTCACTCCTCGTTGTCGTGTCTTCTCTTCCATCGCTCACCGTTGCTGCCTGCTGAAAAAGTAAGAGAGAATCCTAGTCAACTCAGCTACTGCCGCTCTGTCGCGTTGTTGGAATATATCACAGTCTGTCCACAAAAAGAAATTGCCGCGCCAAAATCAGGTTCATCATCGACCCCGGTTTCGGGCATCATGATGAAACGCAGCAGGGCGGTAAACGAGACATCATCTATGAGACCGCCACAGTCCCAGCGCAACGAAACTCCAAAATTCATGGCGATGGGACTATTCACCTTCATGACAATACGTGAAAATAAACGTCTTGCTGGGGCAACAAAAAGACGGTAGAAACAACATGGACAGAAGCGGAAGTGTACAAGAAAATATGTAATATTCTTCTCAATGAGACGTTATTGGAATAGCGAAGACCAATCTGACAAGAATTTGGTGAACGCTGCGACACATGATTGGGAGTACTCGTTAGAGGCAAGTAAGGGTGTTCGTTTCTGGCAATAACAGCCCAATGTCAAACCCTCGGAAGGCCCAAACAACTCCAGCCCTGCCTTTAAAGGTCGGCTATTAATACCTAACCAAAAACGATATATCTTGAATCTTTTCCCAAAATCTCTACAATGGATGCCAACACAGCTCGGGAAAAAATGTCGAGCGTTCAGTCAATGCTGTTGTGGACTCGTTGGTAAGGCGGCACATGGTGGCTGCACTGGACAACGGGGCGAAATATTTCGGCAAGGTCTGAAATCTGTCGAATGATTGATCTTGAAAGACCAAGAGGTTATTCTGTAAGAAACGCTGATGGGGAAGACTGAAAAGGAACCTGTTGATTTCACTGCGTCCTGCGGAGAAGGTGCCTAAACAATTTTCAGAGATAGAGATGGCTCTTAGAAACTGTTGCATCGAGACGTGGTGAAATTCCCGGCCGCAAGACCCAAAGGAGGACCAAATGACGATAGAGCAGAAGCTGGAAATCTACGATGACACCTGGGTCCCTAGTCAATGTGGTATATGCTTTAGTAATTGTGCGATCCGTGTCCACCGTATCAATGGTGTGGCGGTAAAGATTGAGGGGAATCCTGATTCGTGTATGGGCGCCCAGGGCGGGTTGTGTGGCAAGGGTGCGGCCGGTTTACAACTTCTTTATGATCCAAACCGTTTGAATGTGCCTCTCAAAAGGACAAATCCAGAGAAGGGTCTCTATGTGGATCCTCAGTGGCAGGAGATTTCTTGGGATGAGGCGCTTGATGAGATAACCGAGAAGCTAAAAAAAGTTTTAGATGATGACCCAAGGAAGATTCTCCTTCAATCAACAACGACGCGTGCGCCCACCGCACCGTTCTGGAGGGGGCTTATAGCGGGCATCCTTGGTACACCACATACCACATCGGGTGGCGGAGGCATTGCCTGTGGTAATGGCGTACATTATGCCTGTGGTTTGTTGCATGGCTCATGGGATGTGCTGCCTGATTATCGATATTGTAATTATGCCATATATTGGGGCGTTCATAATGGCCACGGAACGGGGCACGGAGCCATGGTATCCGCGAGACTTGTCGCCGAGGCAATGGAAAGGGGCATGAAACTCGTTGTATTTGATCCATTGTGTCGCTATTCGAGCGCGAAGGCAACGGAATGGGTTCCAATTATTCCAGGGACTGATGCTGCTGTCGCTTTATCTCTGTGCAATGTTATTCTCAACGAATTAAAGGTATGGGACGAGCTGTACCTTAAGACCAAGACTAATGGCCCGTACCTTGTTGATCCAGATGGGCGTTATGTAAGGGATAAAGACAGCCAAAAACCACTGGTGTGGGATGCTGCTGAATCAGTAGCTAAAGTCTATGACGATGCTGGTATTGGCGATTATGCTCTTGAAGGAACGTATCAGGTTAACGGTGTGGGGTGCCATCCATCGTTTCAGCTATTGAAGGAGCATCTAAAGAAATATACTCCGGAGATGGCTTCTGCAATAAGCACTGTTCCACCGGGCACAATTCGTCGGATTGCCACTGAGTTTGCCCAGGCTGCTCAGGTAGGGAGCACTATCACCATTGATGGCCATCAGCTTCCACTGAGGCCCGTCGCATCCGTGACTTTTCGCGGGGGTGAGGCGCATGAAAACGCTGGTAACACTTCCATGGCGGTGCTCATGCTTAACCAAATACTTGGGGCAGCTGATGTGCCCGGTGGTGCAATTGGATTCCCAAATACATGTCTAGGTTATCCAGGGACAGGGGAGCTAAAGTTTGGGGTGGGCAAGGGTGTTGATGGAATGTTGACTGTATCGCGGTGGGTGACATCTCATCTACCCTGGCCTGTCAAGGAGCCCAAATTCCCCACTGATGCAGGGCTAAAAGAACTTTTTACGTTGGGCAGTGGTTCCCCTATCTGGACAGCGCAAAACCGGGAAGAGATATGGCAGAAGATACAATTGCCTTATAGAATAGAAATGATGTTCAGTTTTGGCTGCAACCCAATAATGGGACTAACAAATCCGGAAACGTACGCTGAGTTTCTTAGAAAAATCCCGTTTATTGTGAGCTGGGATGTCTACGCTAATGAATTTGCTGAGGGTTTCGTCGATATTCTCTTGCCTGACACGTGCTACCTTGAGACTTTTAATTGGCTTGATGGACAGGGTTTCTGCTTCAACTATCCGTATGGAATGGAGCCATGGACTTACCACGTCACTCAACCAGTGATAAAACCGAAACATAGCAGAAGATATATTATGGATGTTTGGTTTGAATTGCTGGATAGGCTCGGCAAGGGACCGGAACTCAATGAGTTTTGGAACAGGTATATAGGACTAGATGAGGCTAATAGGTTTAAGCCAACAGAGAAAGTCACTTGGGAAGAGGTAAGTGAGAAGGCATTAGTACACTACTTTGGTCCGGAGCACGGCTTGGAATGGTTCAAGAAACATGGGGGTATGATCTGGCCTAAAAAAGTAGAGGAGGCATATTGGAGGTGCTTCACAGATGCGCGGGCACATATTTACCTGGAGTTTATGGTAGATATGAAAAAGAAAGTACAGAGAATAGGTGAGGAAACAGGTATCAAAGTCAATTGGGATCAGTATACTCCATTGATTGAATGGTTCCCCTGTGCGCCTCATCTGGTAAAGGATCCTGAGTATGACTCATATTGCTTCACATATCGTGATATCTTGCATACCGGTTCATACACAATGGAACAGCCATGGTTAGACGAAGCAAGCAGAATGAGTCCTTATACGTACAATATTTCGATGAGTAGCGAAGCGGCAAAGCAAAAAGGGTTGAAAGACGGGGACCTGGTTGAAATAGAGTCAATTTATGGGAATAGGATTCGAGGCACGCTCAAACTGAGAAAGGGGCAACATCCTCAGACGATAGGTCTAGTTTCTGCTGGCCATTGGGCGAAGGGGAAGCCTATTGCTGCAGGCAAGGGGACCCTTTTTACGACGCTATTGGAGTCAAGACTTGAAAATTGCGATCCTGTAACCCTGAATATCGAAACCTGTGCTAAGGTCAAGGTAACGAAAGTTGAGAGCAAGTGATATGGCTAGATGGGGAATGGTGATAGACCTAAAGCGGTGTATTGGCTGTTATAGCTGTATGATAGGGTGTAAGCAAGAACACTTTCTACCTCCCAACATATTTTGGACGAGGCTATTAACAAGTGAGACTGGAGAGTACCCATGGGTAACGAACCATGTGTATCCAGTGCTCTGTAATCACTGTAAGGAGGCCATTTGTGTGAAGGTGTGTGCCAGTGGAGCTACCAGCCGAAGAGAAGATGGTATTGTTGATATTGATTACGATAAATGTACCGGTTGCTCATATTGCGTCATAGCCTGCCCGTACCAGCAACGCGTGGTTCATGGTGATGGCGAAAAAACGTACTTCCCAGGTCAAGATTTGACTGAGTTAGAAGTCATTGGCAAAAAACTGTATCCTCTCCAGCCGGGAACAGTAGTAAAGTGTAATTTCTGCGAAGAGAAGATTGACGAGGGTATGCGAAAAGGGCTGAGACCTGGGGTAGACCGTGAAGCCACTCCCGCCTGTGTCAATAATTGTCCGGCTAAGGCGAGGCATTTTGGCGACCTTGATGACCCCAGTAGTGAAGTTGCAATCTTAATCAGACAAAAGAAAGGATTCCAACTTCATCCAGAGTTCGGCACCGACCCCTCCGTATACTACATTGCATAAGGCCATATATCCATAGTAGATAGAATGGAGGCGTAGATACCGGAACCGGACTAGTGGATGGTAAAACATGCGATACGGACGGCGTGGATAGAAAAAAAAGAGGTGTATTTCGGGGAAGAAAGAATTGACAGTTCATTACGTGCCACCTTATCGAAAAGCGGGGAATGGCCCGTACGGATGAATGGGTGAGGGGGCCTTAATCTCGGCAATAGTGGAACCAAATAATCGTAAAAGGAGGCTTCTATGTCGCGGGAGGAAATGAAGAAATCTGTTTGTATGTGGTGCAAGGGAGAGTGTGGTGTTCTCGTAAAAGTACAGGATTCACATTTGGTGGACTTTGAATCGAATCCCGATTACCCCAGAAAGCTCTTCCCCCCAGCGTCCGGCTGTTCCAGGCGCAAGCATGCGAAGCAGTACATCTATCACCCGGAAAGAATCAGGTATCCCATGAAGAGAGCGGGAGATAGAGGGGAAGGGAAATGGCAAACGATATCGTGGGAGCAAGCACTCGATGAGATTGCTGAGAACTTGGACACGGTACGCACAAACTATGGACCGGAGTCCCTTGCTGTCACGTTTGGTACGTATAGAACACACTGGGAGTACAAATGGCGATTTTGTCATGTTTTTGGAACCCCTAATATCACAGGCGGATTAAATGTTTGCAGCGGTCCAAGACAATCTATGGCACATGCCATCGTGGGCAATTTCCCATTCTACTCGATCAGTCCACATACCAAGTGCATTATATTACTCGGTTTCGAGCCAAATCCGGCACGGGCGAGAACCTATCATTCTATACGGGCGGCAAGGCGCAGTGGTGCGAAGCTGATCGTCATTGATCCGAGACGCACCAAATCGGCCTCTCAGGCAGACATCTGGCTGCAATTACGACCTGGAACTGATAGCGCCTTGCTATTAGGCATGATTCATGTGGTGATTAGTGAAAATCTGTATGATGAAGAGTTCGTCACGAACTGGTGTCATGGCTTCGACAAATTAAAGGAGCACATTAAGGAGTACCCGCCAGAAAGCGTTGCCAAGATCACTGGAATACCCGGGGAGAAAATTAAGCAAGCCGCAAGAATGTATGCAACAAATCGCCCAGGTGCTTTTGGTGAGGGGATGGGGATCGAGGAAGCCAGGGCCAATGGGGAAATAATCCACGCACGATGGATCTTAGCCGCTGTCTGTGGGAATATTGATGTTAAAGGAGGCGAGGAGTTTTCCCCTCATCATCCGCCAGAGGTCGTCTCCAATCGGGAGACGGAATTGTGGGAAGTATTGTCTCCCGAACAAAGGAGGAAACAGATCGGTGGGGATCGTTTCAAGCTTTTCAGTTGGGAGGCTACTGAGAGGTTACAGAAGGAAATGCTGCGGGCTTGGGGCAAAAGTAGTGCTATGGCATTTTGTTTTGCCCATCCTCCCAGCGTAGTCAGAGCAATGATTACAGGAGACCCCTATCCGGTTAAAGCGCTCATTGTCTGCGATAATAATCCATTGATCACATGGCCGAATGCCAAATCAGTCTACAGAGCGCACAAAAGCCCGAACCTGGATATTATTGTGACAATGGATATCTTTATGACCCCGAGTGCTGAGTTGTCAGACTATGTTCTTCCCATGGCATGCTGGCTTGAACGGCCGGCACTGATTTTGCCTCATTCTGACCAGGACTTTATGACGGTTGCCGAACGGGCGTTACCGGCGGCCATAGAGGGCGAATACGCATACAAGACTGAATACGATGTTTGGAGAGAATTGTCGATAAGACTTGGTTTGAGGCAATACTGGCCGAGGGAAACGCTAGAAGCAGAATATGACTTTAGGCTCAAATCTTGGGGGTTTTCTTTGCATGAGCTTATCGCAAAGGGACAACACTATATCCCAACCCCTCAATATAGAAAGCACGAGCAGATAGGGTTTGGGACTCCTACAGGAAAAGTCGAACTTTATTCGACAACGCTGGAAATGTTGGGTTACGATCCACTACCTCACTACAAAGAGCCCTATGAAACGCCTGTAAGTTGTCCGGAATTAGCAAAAAAATATCCGCTGAGCCTTATTACTGGTGGCAGAGTGAGACCCCTGTATCATTCGGAGTGGCGACAGGTCGATTCAGTTCGCAAACAGCATCCGGACCCCATTGTGCAAATCCATCCAGACACGGCAGCAGACCGGAATATAAAAGAAGGTGACTGGGTGTGGATTGAAGGAGAGCGAGGACGGATTAGGATGAAAGCCCAACTTTTTGACGGAATCGCCCCAGACGTGGTTCATGCGGAACACGGCTGGTGGTTTCCAGAGCTACCAGGTGAGGATCCATGGTTGCATGGGGCCTGGGAGTCTAATGTCAACGTACTGACAGGTGACGATCCCGAACATTGCAATCCAATAACAGGGGCGTGGGGGCTAAAAACGGTTCTTTGTGACGTGTATAAGGTGAAGAACTATTGATACGCTAGCTCTGGCTTCAGGGAATCTCTTATGATCAAAACCGAGGGATAAGGAATCAACTGGTAGGGGAGTATTAACCGGAACAGAAATTTGTGATAAGCTTCTCGGAAAAGGGGGTGAGATTGGTAGTTTGAATCGGCATGGGGTCGACATTTCCCAAGAGTTCAAAATTAAATCTAAGGAGGGCAAGAGAATGAAAAGCAGGACGTTATTTGTTTGTTTAGGCCTTGTTCTGGTGACCATGCTTGTTGCACCAACCCTCACACTAGCAGAGACCTATACGTGGACGGTCGCATCAGCATGGGAGAAAACTCACCGGAATGTTGTGCCTTTACTTCATTTGATGGATGCAGTAAACGGAAGGGGGGAAACGAAAGACGGTAAGCTCGAGCTTAAATGGGTGGGAGGCCCAGAGACCTTTAAGGCCAAGGATTTGCCTGACGCTTGCAAAGCAGGGAGTATAGATTTCTTTCTGAGTTCCAATCTATATTATGCAGGCGTGGTTCCTCAAAGTATGTATGCCACCCTGCCGTATGGGTGGAGTTTCGACAACGCCTCGGAAATGTGGCATGCAGGCATCGATGACTTGGCGGATAAAGCATGGCAGAAAAAAGCGCTGAAGGTGCTGAGCTTCGAGTCACTTTTGAGTTTTCATTTCTTCTTGGTAAAGCCGTTTACGAAGCTAAGCGATTTTAAAGGAAAGAAATTTCGAGTTCCAGGGGGGCTTTTTGCATTTATCCCTGGCTATATCGGAGCGGTTTCAACCCCTTTACACAGTGCCGAGGTCTATGGAGCCATGCAACGCGGAACAATTGATGGAGGATTGCAACCATTTGTTTCCTATGTGCAGTACAGCTACTGGGAAGTTGCCCCCTATGTGCTGGACTACCCACTCACTATTTCTGGGCCTGGTATTGGGTTAATCTGAAAAAGTTTGACAGTCTTCCCAAGAGCTTGCAAGACAAATTGGTGGAAATTGCTCGGGCCGAAGAAACATTTGTTGTCAACTATTGGAGGCAGAAGGAGGCAGAGTGGAAAGAGACAATGAAGAGACACAGAGTAAATTTCATTTCTTTTTCAGCCAAAGATAAGAAAGAATTGGCGGGAGCCATAATGAAGCTTAAAGATAGGCTCGCTGAGAAAGTCCCGCCGGAAGAGAGTCAAGCTCTGTTTGCGATATACGATAGATTTGCCAAATAATATTGTATACTTGCTGTGTGGACACTAGATTGGGTCTTCTGAGAACGATGCCCTGAACATGTGGCTCGAAGAAGGTGTGCGGTGGCATTCATACGTCAACTGCTGCTATGCATACTTCGCTTCAGAATGCTGGCTACTAGCTGGAAATGACGTAAAGAAGGTGATACCTTGGTTTTGTCTTCAGACGATGGTCGAGTGGGCCGGGGGAATCTCACCCCC
>Ga0209427_10005324_pt1 | contig 14762 bp, 14 predicted proteins | sample DeeMarSWOR136_30_FD_187465 | JGI IMG/M metagenome (GOLD analysis project Ga0209427, IMG submission 187465) | Marine sediment microbial communities from White Oak River estuary, North Carolina - WOR-1-36_30 (SPAdes) (version 2) | ecosystem: Environmental > Aquatic > Marine > Intertidal zone >...
GGGTTATACTCCATGATTATTTGTTGAGCGAGATTCCAACTATGAACTCCTATCTTCATATTGAATAGCAGCCGCTCGCAGTAGGCATCGAGAATACAGTCGTGCTGGATTGAAACTAGGCGCTCATTGAAACAGCAAAAGCAGCTCTTTCAGTTCATGAATGACGGTCACACCTTCCTCAGTGGGGGGAACGTCGTATCCCTCATTGACAACAAGGACAGGATGAAAGCCGGCTCTCTTTGCTGCGGCTACGTCTCTTTCAATCTCATTTCCCACGTAGGCACACTTCAGTGGATTGACTCCCAGCTCTATAGCATTCTGTATCAACATGTATGGAGAGGGCTTGCGGTATCCGGGGACAATACTGAACTGGATGCTCTGAAATATGCCATCGATTCCTCGGGACTTCAGAGATTCACTTGGATCGCTCCAGTTGGTGGTCATCGCTAGTTTGTATCCTCGATCTCTCAGCTGCTCAAGTGTTTCTTTTGCATCAGGTTTCAGAGCTTGGGGGAATCCAGCGGTTATCTCTTTCCAGAAATCCTGCATGTGTTTCGCACGTTCATCCACTCGTTCAATGACTCCTAGATTTCTCAAAGCAATGCGATTTCTTTCTATCCAATCCTCTTCGGAAAAGAAGTAGTGCTTGTCGTGGTCCTGAATTCCGTTCCAGATTCTGTCATCAGCAAGGTCAATGGCCTCTGCAATCTCCACTTCAGAGAACCTGAAATCGTCACCGAACACATGCTGAATAGATTTCTTGTGAACCTCGGAGACTAGCATGAAGAATGGCTCGACAAGTGTACCGCCATAGTCGAACGAGATTGCTTCAAAGTCCTTCAACGGTGTATGAGGCATATCATCGCAATTGGATACCGAGATTAAAGGGTTGCTCGTGGACAAGGAAGAAGCAAAACCGGTTCCAAGATTCGCAGCAGGTGCGACGAGAAGGACTCTGACGCATTGGATACAATTAGGTACGTATTAAAATGTATACATAATAATGTATATATAGCTCGATGGAGTCAAGCACATGATTTCAATGTCAATAAATCATGTACCCCGAGTTGGATACGGAGAAGCAATGAGGGCGGTAATGAGAGAGCTTTCGAATGGCACACCTATGTCCATCTCCGCATTGTCAAAGAAACTCCGCATCGATCGTCGTACAATAAGCAACGTGATAGATCTCCTCTTAGATGTACAGGATGTCCTTGTATCAAAGAAGATTGACACAACAAGGATCGGGCGTCGATTTGTCATAAGATTCAACAATCGAACTGCCGCAACTCGGAAGAAGCTAGATTCAGTCCTCAATGTTGTCCGGAGAAAAACAGGTCGAGGTAAAGAATAGAGCAGTGTCAGGTGAGTGACATGGTTCACATTGTAGGAGGTGTACTTACATCTCTATTCCTTAGTCTGAGTTTCGCAGTCTGTAATTCTCTATGGAGCTTTGTTGGATGGCATGTCTATCCTCAAGCAGCTGTTATTCTAGTAGTCGCCGCATTGGGAGAGCACTATGTTTCAGGGAAAGGGTACTACTCCTACACCTCGCAAAATGGCTACTTCATTGGACGTGTTCCATTGTGGATTCCATTTATGTGGGTCTTCATGGTACAAAGCACACTTCTTCTCACATTGCTGACTGGGCTTGCAGGTCTGCTCGCAGTATACTTCTCCGGCATCATCTGCATGTTCTGTGACCTAGCTGTAATCGAACCACTTCTCTGTTCCCAAAAGGGATTCTGGGTATGGACCGTTGTAGAAAGAGGATACTTCAGATTCATCCCAACAGAACTCAATCGGTTCACGGCACCTCCTGGCAACTATGTGGTCTGGTTCCTTTTTCCATTCTTACTAAACTCTGCTCTCTATATCACAAGTCTGTTGGTCTAGTATTCTTGAAGAAGAAATGGAGCCGGCTCTGGGATTTGCACCCAGGTAAATTGGATTTGCAGTCCAACGCGTAAGCTACTCCGCCAAACCGGCTCAGTTGAATGGAGATACTTCAGACTGGATTTAAGGATGTCGGCAAGAATGGCACATAGTTCTGCTAAGATTTCCAATTCGACCTACTCGGCTCTAAGATCGCAAATATGAATAATACCGCACCAAAGAGAATCATTGGGATATTAGCTGAATACCAATAGGACTGGCAGAATCGAGTATCCACTCAACGCTATTGCTGTGATGTTTATCAGTACATGGATAATTGCCAATGGCCACATGCTTCTTGATTTCCTATACAGAAAGATGTAACCAATTGATATCATTGTCTGAATGGGTACAAACAATTCACTGAAAGGGAATACATATTGTCCTTCAGGAAGGACCAAGATCCAGAATAGTAGATGAATCAGACTGATAAGCGCGATGTACAATAGACCCCCAATTGCTATCATCGCTTTCCTCTTTGGACCCTCTTTGAAAAACTCCGCAAAAGAGTCGAAAGTATATATCCAGACGAGTTGCTCAGAAAACGCATTCACTGGAGCCCAAATCACAAGTGTGAGTATGAAACCCAGAAGGCTGAAGTCTGACACTCGCTCAACAGTGATGAATTCGAATCCGACTAGAGCTAATTGAAGAATCAGTATGACAATGAAGATTGAACTAACATAACCAGCAAACTGCTTGCGAAGTTCTCCCCTGTTTATTTCATAACCAACTGCACCCCGTCGCCACCTCACGATTGCCCAACAGAACACTCCGTAGTAGAGAAACAACGGAATCAATGCCCCAGTTAAATCGAAGAGATATCCGGCAGCGATTGGCAATCCTATTGCAGCCAAAGTAGCTAATACTAGGTCCAAGTAAGTTGGCTGGAAATTGTCTGGGACATCAGGGAGGATTGTCATAATGAGTCGAGTCTTTCAGAACTGCTCATACTATATGACAGTTTGGAAAAGGTACTTTCTTACCTGATCTTCTCTATGAATGCTTCAAGATCTACACTGTAGTCCTCATTCTTGAATCGGTCTTCTTTGATACCAAAATTGCCAATGTGCTCTGAGTCAGGCGTCATTTCAGCTAGTCGTGGAAACATGTCTTTGTAAGCCTCAGACTTTGAACAGATGAAGAATGCTACACGTTTCCCTTTGAGGTCAACTTCTTGCAGGTAGGTCCGTAGTGGAGGAATTGGGTTCCATGCCCAGATTGGAGCTCCAATGATAATCGTGTCGTAGTCTTGGGGATTCTTCTGGTATTCAATCTCTGTTAGGTTTCCTGCTCTGGAGTCACGACCAGCTCTGAGCCAATTGAGTCGTCCCTGACGGTTTTTCTTATCGATTATTCCATCGATATCAGCAGAGAGTCGACTAGCAATAGACTCAGCAATGGTTCTGTTGTTTCCTGTTCGGGAGTAATAGACGACAAGATAACTCATTCAATCACGAGGATGGGACAAACTGTCCAACATAAAAACTCGTTGACTTCTCAGCAGGTCACCATATCACCTTGGTCATCCTAGTAGATTCTGGCTTAGTTTGGGTGAATTACCAAGAAGGGGCGTCCTAACCTGAAGCAGCAGCAGAGCAGATGTATTCGTACCCAATTCACAGAAAGGAGGACCCCCTCTTGTGTTGTATCCTGGTGAATGCTGGTTTTGTGGATGCTGCGTCAGTGATTGCTCAGAAGGATCCATCAGAATGGAGCATCCTTTAAACTAGAGGATTGATTGGAAGCGAAGCTTACACATGGTGTGAACATGATCAGTGATGACGTTCTGCGTAAATCAAAAGTCAATTAGTAGCATAATGCGTCATAGTTTACACCACCCAGTAGGAAGCTGCGCCTATTGAATACAGTAGCTAAGATTCTGTCAGTGTTTATTCTGATGATGGGACTGCTATTCAATCCCGCTTTGTATGAGAACGACAGTCCTTGTCCCTTTCGACCACAGGTCGATGATCAGATTTCGGATATAATGGAACAACACCATATTCCATCAACCACTGTTGCTGTTGTTAGAAACAACTCCATAATATGGTCAAAGGGGTATGGTGAACAGCAAAGACTTGACCTGATCTACATGATAGCCTCCGTGACCAAGACATTCACAGCAACGGCGATCTTCCAGCTCTATGAACGAGGTTTGATAGATCTAGAAGGTGATGTTAACGATTTCCTTCCGTTCTCGTTCAGACACCCCAACTACACACAGACCCCGATTACATTCAGAATGTTGCTTCAACATACATCTGGGTTAAGCAAGGACTCTGACATGTACTGGTATGGCGTAATGGCTGACGTTCTTCAACAGTTGGGTTGGGAGAACCCTTGTGAATGGTTACCGTATCCATATTGGATAGAGGAATATCTGACTTCTAATGGTTCATTATATGAACCAGCTGTTTGGACGTCTAACGAACCAGGAACCAATCGGTTCTACTCCAATTTCGGATACGATGTCTTGGGTTACCTCGTAGAGCAGATTACAGGACAGCCAATCTGGGAGTATCTTGAAGAGAACGTCTTTGATCCCCTAGGGATGCATAGCACTGGCTACAACTATACTGATTTTGATGTAGCTCAACTTGCGATACCTCATATCTACATGTTCGAAATGGACCCTACATCTACTGGGAATAAGGCCTATCCACACTATAGCACGCTTAATTACGGATGTGGTGGATTGCGATCGAATATCTTCGATTTGGCGAAATTCCTACTCGTATTCCTACATGATGGAGTCTCCAACGGGACACGTATCCTAGAAGAGGATACCTTGCGAACAATGGAATCGCTGCAGACTGCTTGGCTTGCACCCTGGGATCCACTCATTCAATGGGGAGGGTGGGGAGGTACAGAAGGAGATGAATGGGCGTTTCATGCAAAGGCCTATGGCTATTATAGTGGGAATACTACTGCCCCCTATGGTGTGATAACCCTAGTAAACCAAGGCATGGATAGTGCTAGAGATGCAGCCTTTGAAATCACGAAACTGCTTCAAGAATATGTCCATCAATATGACGTCATAGCATTTGACTGCCCGAGTGGGTTGTTATCGCAGTATGCAATTCTGATAGGGACCTCGGGCGGAATTGTGATAATGGTACTAATTGCCGCTATGAGAAGAAGGCGCCCCTAGGACTCTGTTACAGCCTACATAATCTAACCAACAGCTCCAGTCTCATATGTTTCTCCACTTCCAGTGTATCAACCAGTCTTCTCCAGACACGCCAAACAGGTTCAGCTGAAAGAGGATATCTCGGACTGGATTCAAGGATGTCGGCAAGTTCATGCCAATGAAGCTACCAGATCTCGTCTTGCTTTGACATCGGAACTTATTATTGAGGCCAAAATCCATTCAGATATGAAGAAAGACTATCCTGAAAGACTGCCCCTGTCAGAGGTATGGCATCATTTCCAAGCAGGAGGATTCGCACATTTCTCGACACTCGACGGGGACCAACCTAGGGTACGAATGATGGCTTTGACCGCCCATGATCAGAGACTCTGGCTCGTCACAAGAAGTAGTGATGACAAAGTAGTCCAGATCAGCAAAAACCCCCAAGCTGAGTTCACCTATGCGATTCCAGGTACTGAGAGGACGGGATGTCTGAGAGCTACTGTTGAGGCTTTCATAGAGGAGAACCAGGCATACGAGATGATGTTGCATCAGCGATTCCTTGGTTCACCAACTACTGGGAATCTTCTCAAGACACTGACTTCACCCTAATCAGACTCGATTTGAAACAGATATTTTTCGACCATCATGAAACGAGTTCAAAGTACACCATTGACCTGTGAATCGGCTTCCAAAGCTCACAATTCATTCAGGTTCATTCAGGCATTCCGTATATCCTAATGGCATTCATCCAGTAGAGTTTTCTAAGCACGGAGAGAGGAAGGTCCAGTCCGTTGATGATTGTCCCTCCAGACCTCTCAGTGTCTGGGTCCGTAAATGGCAGTGGCCTTCCTTGAGTATCTGACTCCCAGAGAGCCCTCTGGGCAACATACCTCGCTTCATAGTCGCTCTTCTTCATCTTCTTGTAGGATGCGAGGTCCGTTCCAAAGAGCACTCTGTCTGAGTATTTCAGCATGAATTCGCGTGCCTTATCTATGTCCTTGCTCAATTCTCTTGCCATCCACCTTGATGAGGCTGTGTCAAGGATGATACTCGGAAACCGGTCCAACCATCTGGCAAGATTTGGGAGTCTATGTATCTCTGGTTGTGACGCAAAATGAGGAAGCTGAAACATTAGATCAGGATGCCTCTCTAGTACTCTCTCAAGTTGAGAGAGGTGGTCCTCCTTGGTGCCGTACTTGGCTGTGTTTCTATATTGGTTGTTATAGTATGTATCAGGATCCCCAACATGAATGAGGAGTGGAATCCTGTTGTCCTCTAGAGCCTGGAAGATCGGCTCGAGCCGCGAGTCATCGATAGAGAAATCGCTGGGTACACCTTCGATGTAATCGCGCCAGCGGGGACCAAACCAGCTCTTCGCAATTGAGTATCCTTGTTCCTTCATACCGTTGATTTCTTCTATCACCCGGTCAACTCTGTAGTGTGCTATGTCGTTCAAAGAGAGATATCGGGCGAATACAAATCGTTGAGGATATTGGGACCGGATCGCTTCTAATCCACCGTCCGAGTGGACAATAGCAATCTGCGCCGAGATTCCAAACTCTTCTTCAATCTCAACCATTCTTTCGAGATAGGAGCCCTCGATGTGAGTATGGGCATCAAAGATTGGACCGTTGTATTTCCATGACTCTATCAAGGTGGGCCACTCACGCCGCTGCTAATGTACTGAAAAGCAATTCCATTTGTGTAAGTCAGACAGTCACTTTGAAAATCATGCCCTGTCAGTTGGTTCTGACGAGAACCGAAAAAAGAAGAGAAGAACAGACAGCAGAACTGTCTGTTCCCATATTCTTGTGAGGTTGTTTGTCGCTACCTTCTTCTCACTACGACAATAGCGATGAGTATTATGACCACTCCACCGCCAACGCCTATGGCCAAGAGAAGCTCCATCGGTAGTGGAGGTGGCCCCTCACCAGTACCCGTTGTGGTTCCTGTTGTTGTCGTTGTCGTCGTTGTGGTCACTGGTGCGAATCCACCTGGCTCATATGGCTCACCATTCCAGACTGATTCAACTGGAGGCGCAACTGCATTACGGTCGAGAGTCTGGACTAGTTCAGCAATGATGAGATTCTCTGTTTCAGATCCAGGTCGGGTGTCATTCACAGCCTTTGCTATGTACATCTCCGCTAGTCCTTGATGATCATCTGGTCTCAAGTACGTTGGTCCCTTCGGGCAGTTTATGGTAATGCCACCTTCAAGGTAGTTGATCATCGCATCAGTATCAAGATCTGTGACCGCGTTCGTTACATCAACCAAGAATTGCGCCGTGGCAAATGCACTTGCGGTAAAGAGCTCCGGAACTCTATATTGGAGCCCAAACTGACCATTTGGCTTGATGTTTCTAGTAACATGTTGAGCCACCATCCAGTCATTTACCGAATTGTCAGGTAGTTCATAGCCGTATAGACAGAGTCCAGTGGAATTGACGTAGGTAGCTGGCGGCGTCAGACTCGCCTCAATGGCGTTCATGGAGAATATGTCAATACATGCTCCAGAAATCGTCATGTTGGCTGCAAGATTGTACGTTGTCATATCGTTGTATAGATATGAGAAGTCAAGAGCCCAGATGATGAACAGATACTCAATATCGTTCACCAGATCAAGCGCCTTGAGAGCATCAATCTCTTGAGTGAAGTCATTATCAAAGAGATTCGCATACACAGAACCAAGCACTACTCCGCCCTTATCTTCAATTACAGTTGTCATTGAAGCAACGCCATCATATCCAAAGGAATAGTCAGCAGCAAGAAAGGCGAACTTCGTATAGTTGAGGTAATCCATAGCATACGTGACACCTGCGTAGGCATCATGCCAGTTGTTTCTGGCGATACGGAATATGTACGGATTAAAGTCAGCAGCAGTCAGCGAAGCAGCAGCAGCTGGAGTTATGAAGTATAGCTTCTCATAAGACTCGGCAATAGGTGCTAGTGCTGCGGCAACCGCACTAGAAGTTCCTCCGACCAGAATGTCAATACCATCTGATTCGATTGCTGTTGTTGCTGCGTTTGCTGCATCGACCACGCTACCTTTGGTGTCATAATAGTGAAGCTCATAGGGCCGACCTGCTTCGGTCTTATTCTCATTGCTATATCCCATCATCGTAGTTGCATATATCATACCCAACTCGAACCCTTGTCTCGTCCAAGGTCCATAGGTGTACAGACCTGCTGTTACCGGGGTGAAGATTCCGATCTTAATCGGTTCCTGTGCAACAACGGGTCTGACAAAGAGACTAGGTACAAAGACGGATACTAGTAATAGCAGCGAAAGAGACAGAGATACAGCTGTAGTCTTCTTCATCTTCTATCCTCCCTCAACAGTATCTCTCTTGTTGGAATACCGTTGGGATTAGAACATAGAATGTCCTATGTCTGTCCAAATGGCAATGGACCCGTGCTATATATCTCTTAAGGAGATTCCAGAGTAACGCTTTGGAACGACCCGTCCCTAAGATGGGTGTACTTTGGATTGCTTGTGTAAAAACCCTAGGACTATACTGTTGAACTCCTCTGGCTTGTCAAATGTAACTGCATGACCCGAGTCACTAACAATGACCAATTCTGAGTTTGGTAGATTATCATGGATCACCATAGAATACGGATAGACCGGTTTTATGACGTCCTTTTCACCGCCAATGATACAGGTCGTAGTATTAATCTTCGGCAGTTGGTCTGTAATATCCAGCATGAGAAAGGCATCGCATAGTCTCACAAGTGGGGGATAATCGAGCTGAGCATACCTGGCCCTTGCCTGTTCCAGAATTGCGGCGTTGTTTCGAATGAACGTGTTTCCGAAATTCAAAGGTACTGTCGCGTGATAGAACAGGTCAGGGTCCCCAAGATTGCATGCATATCTCCATAATTGGCACATCTCGTTGAGCAACGGTCCCACAAATGAAACGGCGCTGCATACAACTAGGCTCTTCAGCATTTCCGGGTATTTCAAAGCAAAGACTAGACCAAGCTCGGCTCCGTAGCTTATTCCGACATGATGTGCCTTAGAGATTCCAAGGTTATCGAGAAGCGTCTTCTGATCCTCAGCGTGAATCTCGAACGAATAGGGACCATCTGGTTTGTCGCTCTGTCCCTGCCCACGCATATCGTATAGAATGACTTGATACTCTTTGGAGAAGACCGGGCTTTGATTTATCCAACCCTGTGTATTAGAGAAGATACCATTTCCGAAGATGACAGGTTCACCTTCACCATGAATCTCGTAATAGATGTCTATTCCATTCACTTCGCTAACTGGCACGGTCATTTCTCCTCCTGTCCGAAATCCTCCTTTAGTCTTCGTTTCAGAATCTTCCCTGCACCTGAAATGTAGGGCGTGAAACTATCGGTGAAACGGACTGCTTTGGGCATCTTGAATTTGGCGAGCTTCCCTGCACAAAAGTCTATGATCTCTTCCTCCGAGGCTTCTTGGCCTTCCTTCAAGACGACAATAGCGCGTCCCACCTCGCCCCACTTGGGGTCTGGTACACCGATTACCTGTACTTGTGCGATCTTAGGATGCTGTTCTAGGAGCTTCTCAATCTCTCTGGGGTAGACATTCTCACCACCAGAGATGAACATGTCCTTTACTCGATCCACCACAAAGTAGTACCCCTCATCATCAAAATACACCATGTCACCGGTCCTGAACCAGCCGCCCTCATCTAGTAGTGTCTTGTTTAGTTCTGGTCGATTCCAATAGCCGGTGGTCACCGTGGGCCCTCGAAATAGAAGCTCACCCACCTCATTTGCTCTGCAATCTTTGCCGGTTTCAGGATCAACCACCTTTGCATCTATGAAGAAATTGGGGGTGCCAATGCTTCCAATCTTTCTTTCAGCATCCCATGAATCGAGAGCAAAACATCCCGGTCCGACTTCCGTCATTCCAAAACCTTGTTTGAACTTGACATCATGCACATCTCGGAACGTCGTGATTATGTCCAGCGGTAAAGGCTCTCCTCCAGAGGTCAAGAAGCGAACATTGCTGAAATCAATTGACTTGAAGTCGGGGTGATTCATGAGCATTCTGTATTGCGTAGGAACGGCAAAGAAGAAATTCGGTTGCTCCTTGTTGACTAGCTCAATCAGTGTTTCCAGATGCCATCTCTTCATCTGGATTACTTTTCCACCCAAAATCCACAGTGGGATTGCATAGACATACAGTCCCCCGACATGAAAGAGGGGTAGATGGTTTATGTAGACATCACCAGGAAGGATGTCTCGGATTGTACTTAGGGTATTGAATGCAACTTGCCTATAGGTTATCATCGCACCCTTTGGCAGTCCTGTTGTGCCACCTGTAAAAACAATGCCCATAGGATCCTCGTAGGAGAGGTCTACTGCGTGAGGGGAACTGGATGATGCATCTCTCATCAGCTCATCGTAGAACACGGAGCCTTTGACTTCTGTTCCTTCTTTGTTCAATGAGATCCAGTGATTGACATTGACTTCTTGCTTAAGCTCTGACACAACTTCAGCCATTTCTGAATCGAAGAGCAACACGGATGGGGCAATATCATCAACCAGACCAGCCAACTCCCGAGCCACCAAACGCCAGTTGAGCGGACTGAAAATGCCGCCACATTTCTGACACCCGAAGAATGATTCCCAGTATTCCAGACTGTTATGAGCGAGAATGCATAGACGGTCCCCCTTTTGGAATCGAAGTTCCTGCTGAAGGAAGTTCGCAACCTTGTTCGCTTGCTTATTGAACGTACTATACGAGTATCTTTTCCCAGTTACAACATCCACTAGAGCTTCGGTTTCAGGAGAGAAGACGTCCCTCTTGGACAAGTAATCAAACTGATTGACCATTGCATTCCCTCAATAGGATGTCCATAATTGCTCAATGTGGAACATCGAGCATAGCCAACGTAAGAATCCCTTACCACCATTTCAATACAGCGGCAGCCATGTTGAAACCTCCCCCCGACGAACAGAGTGCGATGTTCTCACCATTTCCCTGTCCAGGCGGCGGAAGTTTCCCCTGGTCAATGGCATCGTACATTGCCAGTGCGATGCAAGCCGACCCAGTGTATCCCCATTTGTCCATGACATTGTGGGTCTTATCAAGAGGCAGGTCTAGTTCCTTCATCACTGCTTCAATAGTCCGTAGGTTCACCTGTGTGAAGAATATCCAATCTATGTCCTCGATAGACAGTTTTGCTTTTGATACACAGTCTCTTGTTAGAACTGGCCAATGTTGAAGGTTGGTATCCGCAGGAAAACGTTTGCGAAATGCAAGGTGATGTCTATGACTCTGGATTGCTTCGACTGTTGGGGGTTCTGCTGTCCCTCCAACAAATACCCCCAGATGGTCATGGAAGGAGCCATCAGCAATCAGTTTCGAGGCGATGAATCCCTCCCGTTCTTCACTGGCTTGCATAACCATGGCTCCTGCAGCATCAGCAAACAAGGTACAAGTATAGTGATCAGTCCAGTCGACAAACTTGGTCATTCCATATGCACCTATCACCAGAATAGCTTCGATGTGTGAGTCTGTTCCAAGGTATCGAGAAGCTATATCCAAAGAAGTGACCAAACCCGCGCAAGCACAATTGACATCAAAGGTGCCTGCGTTCTTCGCACCGAGTTTGTGTTGTACCACAACGGATGTTGCCGGAGATAGATAATCCGGAGTGTCGGTACTCAGAATAATCATATCAAGCTCGTCTGCTTCAATGCCCGCATTCTCTAGAGCTTCACGACTGGCATGAAGAGCAAGATCAGATGTCACCTCATCTTCAGCCATGATATGACGTTGTCTGATGCCAACATTCTCTACCAACCAGTCCGCTGTACCCGGTCGGTCAAGCATCTCTTCGATATCCTCATTTGTCAACATCTTCTCAGGAACATACATTCCCAGACCTGTGACCACAGCTGAACGACCCATAGGCAACATCCTCTTAGTCTGCTTGTATGGCCCAACACTCCTTCCCTTGCCAAATCACCTGCCTGTTGGGCTCAGGAATAGGTCACCTTTTCTCCACTTCGTCTATAAAATTCATTACCTCATTGTTGAACTCTTCATACCTCTCAATGATGACGAAGTGTGATGCGTCCTCTATGATCTTCAATCTCGAATTGGATATGCGGTCAGCCAGCATCTCTCCATTCTTAGTCGGTACGGCTTTGTCACCATCTCCGTGTATGACAAGTGTTGGCGCTGATATCTTCTTCACTTCCGATTCAGCATTGAACGCCTCTGCGGCTGCGGTTTGATGTGCTTGTGCATACAGCGGCGAGGGATGCTTCAATGCCCATTCGGATATTTGCTCTATTACTGGCTTGTTTTCTAGAAGGAATTGTGGACTGAAAGTCGATCTAAGCCGCATCTCCATTGCTTGATCTAGTGAAACTGTTTCAGTGGGAAGGGCCAGTAACAATGCCCTTGTTTTGCCATCAATAGGAATGTGATTGGGTCCTCCGAAATGAGTGGATACGAGAATCAAACCTCGAACCTTCTCAGGATAGGAAATCGCAACTTGCTGCGCAATCATACCACCCATTGAGATCCCTACGATATACGCGTTACTAATACCCAATGCGTCCATCAGACCAACTGTGTCATTTGCAAACATATCGATTGTGTACGGATAGTCAGGCTTGGAGCTTCTTCCGGCTCCGCGATTGTCAAAGACTACACATCTGTATCTCTCTGTAAAAGCAGGAACTTGACGAAACCATATCCAGCGATAACTAGCCCATCCTCCTATTAGCACAATTGTCGGAGCTCCAGGTGGTCCGTGATCCTCGAAGTAGATGTCGACGTCTCCTATGGTTTCATACGGCAAAGCAATCACCTACTTCTCGTTCTTGATTTCGCCTTGATGAGATTGACATAATCATTCCAACTCCATCCTAGACACTGACCAATAGCAGCAAAAGGAACAAGCCTATCATACCTAGTAATCCGAATACCCAATAGTCGCCATCCCTCAGTCCGAACTCGTATTGACCAATCTTCACTCTTTGCAGCCTCTGCTTGAGAGAGAACAATCTAATCCTAATTGAACCCACGATGCCGAGGGGCAAGAACAGGACAATGAGTATGTACATCACTCCAAGTCCAACCAACCACCATTGTCCAGGTAATCCCAGCCCCTCCGTGATGAAGTCCACTAGATTCAGCTCAGAGTACACCACTACTCCTGTTCCGAGCAATGGGCCAAGCAGTGTACCAATTCCGCCGATTATGGTGTACAGCATTGCATCGATTGTGATTTCGACTCCTAGTGCGGTGTGTGGATCAATGATTCTGATGAAGGGGGCATATAACGCCCCTGCAAGGGCGGCAATTGCCCCACTTATGACCAGCACCACAATCTTGGCACGATAGCTGTCATAGCCCAGAGCTTCAGCTCTTTCTTCATTCTGAGCGACAGCGGCTACCATTCTGCCAAATGGTGATGCGACTAGCCGTCTTATGAATACGTAGACTAACACGACACAAGTCAGCACAAGATAGTATTGCACGGGAATTGTATAGTAGTAGGTGGTTCTTTGTTCAACCCATAGTGATACCATTTCAGCAATGTTGGTTCCGAAAGTGACGCCCACACCGATGAGGGCGACAGCAATGATGCCTACGGGGAATGCGTATGCGCTCAACTTGCTGGCGGGTCTCGCATAGCCGGAGAGTCTTTGACTCGTAGATGGGTCCAGAGGGTCACTAGTGGATTTGGTCTGCTCCATGAAATAGAGAAGCACCATCGCAAAGAAGGCAAAGAACACCAGAATCGGTCCGTAGATGTTTGTACCAAATATGAGTACAATACCTGTGAAGGCTACCAAGATTGGAGCAAACAGGACTAACCCAGCAGTCTCGGTTCGCGACTTCAGGTAGAGAATGACCATTCCGAGAAAACCCGCTAGAAACACAAATGCAATTATGACAAAGAACAGATAGAAGGGGGCAGTCCTAATGAGACCAGGAGTTGGTACTGTCAGTCCAGTTTCCCCCCCTGAAATGTCAGGGTTCTCAGCGAAGAAATTGAAGATGAACATCGCTATTGCCAAAGCAATAAACGCAAATGCTGTGCCTCTCATGCGGCTCGTTGTAAGTCCCATTATGAGTCCGAGACCACCGCCTAGGAATATTGCCACAACTAGTGTAAGGGGAAATGGAATCGAAGCTACGAGATTGAAGGGTGGGGGAAAGAAATCTGCGTTTAGGCTATATGCCATGAAATAGGCTCCCACACCAAAAAGTGCAACATGTCCGAAATTCAGCAGCGATGCACGGCCCAGCTGCAAATCAAAAGACATTGCAAGAAGACCAAAGATCATTATCTGAGTAATTAGGAAGAGCAGAGCTCGAACGGGTGACGTGCCCGCAGTTGTAACCAATGGGAGCAGATACAAGAAAGCAGCAACAGCTACTACTGTTCTGTTGTTTGACAGTATGGAGGGTATCTCAAGGATAGATCCTTTCAGTTTCCGTACGATACTTCTGTCATTATTCATGACCCGTCAGTCCTCCTGGTCTGATTATGAGAATGATCACCATAATGATGAACACAATGATGTTCTCAAGGAATGGAACGAAATATGCTGCAAACTGAATCGACAGGCCCACTATCAATGCACCAAAGAAAGTGCCTTCGAAGCGACCGTAATGGGCACCCCCAACGACAACTATGACAAAGGCGTATATCAGATACGTGAGGCCATGTCCC
>Ga0209427_10005325_pt1 | contig 14762 bp, 21 predicted proteins | sample DeeMarSWOR136_30_FD_187465 | JGI IMG/M metagenome (GOLD analysis project Ga0209427, IMG submission 187465) | Marine sediment microbial communities from White Oak River estuary, North Carolina - WOR-1-36_30 (SPAdes) (version 2) | ecosystem: Environmental > Aquatic > Marine > Intertidal zone >...
ATTACCTATTCATGACTAACTGAGGTTAGAGTGAAAATAGAAGAAAGGAGTGAGTGCTCATAGGAGGATCTAGCCAAAGAGTGCACCGAGGCCTGCAACTTCTTCTGGCTTTTCTTCTTCTTCTTCTTCTTTCTTTGGCTTCTCCTTCTTGGGCTTGTCAGCTGGCGCAGCGGCAGCAGCTGGTGCCGCAGCTGGAGCTGCAGCAACGGGAACCGCTTTGACTGCTTCATCAATATTGATATCTTTTAGTGTCGCAACAAGGGCTTTGATGCGACCTTCGTCCGGTGTGACGCCTGCGGCTTCAAGCACCTTAGTTAGACCTGCAGCGTTGACTTTTTTACCTGCTTTGTGAAGGAGCATTGCACTGTAAATGTATTCCATTTTGTTATCGTCCTCCTTTTTTGTGGAAGACAGGAGCATTACCTGTGAGGGGGAACGCTTCCGTTGAGCCGTATTTTAATCTTTTGTCTTAATTACGCCCAATTTTGTTAGGCATTGCCTTAGGGTCCTTGCTGCGTACAGCTTGGGCGAGGGCTGTTGCGCCTTGATCAGCCTGCGCTAGGATCTGATCGCTTGTTTCATCGGTTAGGATGCCTGCGAAGAGTGAAAGGCTACGAGCGGCAGTTGCGGCTTCTTGTAGAAGCAGGGGAGTGATCTCTGCAGTTATATAGCTCATGGCTATTGCGAGAGCAAATCCCTCTTGGCCTGCAAGTGCCAGTTGATCTACGACATCGCTTCTCCGGATTTCGAAGACATCTGGTGAAAGGAGTATGCCGTTATCATATGCGACTGTCAGTTTGAGAAAGATTTCATAGGGTTCCATGCCCAGACGTGACATGACCAGTGCCTGTGCACGAGTTACGGTTTCTCCTGCTTTTACAATGACATGGTCCTGGGTTATCCAAATGGAGCCGCCCTGAATTCGGGTTTTTAGTCCCACTTGACCCAGTTCTGAGATGAGCGGTCCAGGTGGGAATCCGGTGTTTCCTGCCTCGATTATGATATCATCCGGTGTGACGGTTCCTGCTTTCGCTGGGGCTTTAGCTTTGTTTTGTAATAGGAGGTCGCTGAGTTCGAATGGGCTGATATCAGTGAAGGCAAAGGCAGAGGAGCCTTCCACGAATGGAATGAGTTTGTCGAGATTCTTTTTCTTTTGTGAGGCGTTTTGAAGAGCTCGAATCATGAGAGAGTTACGAGCCATGCTGATAATGGCTTTATTGCGAAGGGCTTTCTTAATCGCCTGTAATTGTTTTGATCCTATTTGCTCGGTGCGAAGTAGTGAGATGTAGTCATATTTCTCGAGGAGTGAAATGAGATGGCCTACTTCAGCTAGTTTGGTTTGTGGCACAGGACGTCCTCTTGTTGTGCGGGGAACGTCTTTTTCTGTTTGTGGTTGTTGACCTGAACTCATCGTATTACACCATCGCATTATATTGTGATTTTGATTGCCGGACCCATGGTGGTTTTAGTATAGATTTCATCAATATTTTGCATGCCTTTCTCAAGATTCCGTTCGAGGATATTAACGACCGCTTGAATGTTTTCAGCGACCTTTTTTGACTCCATGGACCGTTTTCCAATCTTAGCTTGGATTACTAGGGTTTTCCGCATGCGTAACTTGACAGAGGTTGAGAATTCTGAAAGGAGTTTCTTAAGATCTGTATTGGGGGGAACGGGTCGTGGCATTTTTCCACGGGGTCCAAGGAAGGGTCCGAGAACACGTCCTACTAGGGGCATTAAATCGGCTTGGGCGATGAAAAAGTTCATTTCTTCAGCCAATGCTTTTGCGCCATCCTTATCAGTTTCATAGCGTTCGACATCAGCTGGTTCGAGCACCTGAGCGGCACCAGCATCTCTTGCGCGAAATGCAAAGTTCCCTGAAGCGATGATGGCAACTTTGACGCCTTCACCAAAAGCATGGGGAAGGGTGACATCTACGTTAAGTTGCTTGCCGCCTTTCTTGAGATCGATTCCCTTCAGGTTGACAATTACTTCCATTGACTCTTCGAATTTACGTTTCTTCGAATTTTTCTGCGCTTCATTGACGGCAGAAAGGATGTTATCCAATTTTATTGACATGGTCATTACTCACCATTGATTAGGCCTGTAATTTTTCGTCATGAAGACCTTGATCAATTTCTTGTTGCACTGTACGAGCGTCTTTCCCATCAATGGTGACGCCCATACTCACACAAGTACCGAGTACAGATTTCACTTGGTTTCTACGTGAACTTCCCAGAAGATCGGCTTCCTTCGCACGGACCACGGTGAGAACCTGGTCAAAGGTGATATCACCCGTGATCTCGGTTCCAGTGGCACCAGTGCCTTTCTCAACACCAACTTCTTTGATGATAAGAGCAGAGGTGGGAGGAAGCCCCACAGTAATCTCAAACTCCTTGGTATCATCATCCACAACGATGGTCACCGGCACCTTCAACCCCTTCAAATCCTCAGTCAACTCGTTGATTCTGGTCACCACGGAATACAAGTTGACTCCCGTGGGTCCCAAGACTGGGGCGATAGGGGGTCCAGCGCTTGCTTTGCCGCCTTCGACGAGGGCTTCGCATGTGACTTTGGCCATAGTGGGTGGTTCCTGGGTTGAGTTCAGCTCCAAGAACTTGAGGCAGTTTTTAAATGTTCTGCTGCTACGCGGGCAGATTCTAGGTTGAGCACGATTGATGTAGTGCGATTAGATTGGTAAAGTTAGTTTATCCTTGTTTACGTTTTTTGATGATATAGAGTATTTTACCATGGTTGTATGAGAGAGTATATTTCTTGTAGATGAGCTCAGTGATTTCGCCGCATGATTTTCCCTCTTTGCGTAAGGAGAAAATTTCATCTTCGATTTCTTTGGGTACTGGTTTGTATCTACTTTCAATGTGGGCTTAGGCGCGGTTTTTGGTTGCGTTTTATACATTATGGTTCTCAGGAAAATCAGTTAAAATGTACACAACTAAAGCCCCCCCCCTTCAATCATTTTTTATCCTCGAAGGGAATGGGGTGATGAGGTTCATATTTTGGCACTAGATATCGTAGTATGAAGAAGACACTGATTAGGAATGTAGAAGATAACGCATACAAGAGTTGGTATGTAATAATCATAAGAAGCGGGAAGGGAATTAATCTTCCACCGTTAACAAGAACGATCCAATTGAAGATAAATAAAAAAAGAAGATACACACAAATTTTAGCCCCTTTGTGCTTTATTCGGACTTGCATTAAATAGCCAATAGGTATCCACAATGCAACTACGATAACCGCGCCGATAATCCATGTAGTGTTTGTAATAAAGGTAGATGCGACAATAAGAATCAATATCACAATTAGAACACTGATAATTACGAAAAACTTCGTTTGGCTCATTTTCTCAATGAAATAAACTCGTGAAATATGGTTTCCCTCTAATTAGGTTAAGGCTAGATTTAGGCAAAAAAGATTGCTGAGAAGTTCATGACGGATGCAGAAAATGTTCTGCCTCTACTTAGACCAAGTATCTTGGTCAGGGTTATAGTTCAAGGAGTTCCTCCTCTTCTTCGGTCTCTTCACGTTCCTGGCGTTCGACGATGCGGAGGAAGTCAGCGTGAACAGTAACCGGAATGGGTGAGGGTGCTTCGAAGAGTTCGAGGGTGATTTCATCCTTCGAAGTGTCGATTCGCATCACTCGAGCGCGTTCTCCTTTGAATGGTCCACCAGTAATCTCAACAATATCACCTATTACGAGGTCCTCAGTAGGGGGTCGGGGGACAAGGATATGTTCGATTTCATTGATGAGGATCTTTCCCGGAATGATGCCTTTAATATGGGGAATACCTGCAATGGCGAGTTCTACTTCGCGTGGACTGCGAGCCTCAATGAAAATATAGCCCTTCAAGGGTTCAGGCACGAGTATGGCTTTCAGGTCTACCTGGCGCTTAGTAACACGACCGGAGATGACATGAGCGATACCCTTCTCTTGGCCAATCGTGGTTCGCACAATGTAAATATTAGTAGGTTCGGTTGCCATTCGATGTGCCTCCTCAGTATTAATTGTGAAATGCGTCCTAGGTTGCTGGTATTGGGAATAAACCTGTAATAACTGACATAATCAAAGTGATGATGAAGCCGGTGCCGCCAACAACGAAAAGGCCAAGTAAAGTAATTTTGAGTTGCATCCAGATTTCTTGACGTGTAGGTTGCTGTGCAAGTTTTACGATGCGTTTTGTGTTTTCCCAAAACTCGCTAACTCGACTTGACATAGTATTCACCTGACGTTACCTAGAGGTCTTGGGCAGAGTCACCGCCCCTCTCTTAATAAGTCTTTTCGCATTAGCACTCTCAATAGCAATCAGTTTTCTGATTGATGGAGAAGAGCTCGAACTCTTTTCGTTTCAAGCCCTAGCGCACTCACGATTTGAATTATTTGATCACGTTGTGGACCCTTCATGCCTTTCCAATCCAAGGCAGTATAGGTGGGGGGAGTGCTAGTACGCTCGATTGCATGCTGGATGAGGGTGGGGGTTACTTGGTCAAGGTAGTATTTTGGTAGAATGTGTGAAACGGCATAGGGCGTCTCAGCACATAGTCGTGTAAAGGCGGGACAATAATGTGGACCACCAACGCCGAATACAACTGGGTTAGACTCTTGATAGCGTTGAGCGACCGAAACAACGGCTTGAGAAACCGCCTCAGCGCCCTTAGGATTTTGCCATTCCTCTTCTGTACTCCCAATTTCGATGTACAAAACGGGAATATCACTGATAAATGGACCATGATGAGTGACTTCCAATCCACACGCCCAATCGGTGAGTTCTAGTCGTTGACGTTCCGTAAGTAATGTCTGCAATGCCACTTTCAGGGCAGTTGGATGAGCAATGCACAGAGTAGAAGCCTTTCCGCCCAGCTCAGCGGGCCCCCAATTTCCCGGGATATGGGTAAGGAGTGCAGGTTTGAAAGCAGCCGATTTGTGTCGAGAAGCAAAGATAAACAAATCCGCTGTGAACTGCTGGTCTAAGTCATCGGCATAAATGCTATCTTGCTCTAGTGTAACCAAGGATAGTTCGTTGAATTTGTAGATAGGAGTCGAATCGTAGGTTTTTCCTGTGTCAACAAAGGGATAGTGTTGGAGAAGGTGTTCTTTGATATTTTGTGCGGCGAGATCTTTGAGCGAACAGAAGCAGACAACAGACACTGTGATTCTCCTATCTCTGAGCTGTTAGAGGAGTAAGGCCAACACGGCTTTTTCTGTGTGGAGACGGTTTTCCGCCTGATCCCACACAACACTATGGGGTCCTTCAATTACACCGTCGGTAATTTCTTCATCTCGATGAGCGGGAAGACAATGCATTACGATATTATGCGGGGCTGCTAATTCGACTAAGGATTCATTGAGTTGAAAATCGGGGAGAAATGCTGCAAGACGTTTTTTGCGTTCCTTGTCTTGCCCCATGGATACAAAGACATCAGTATAAAGGACATCTGCATCTTCGACAGCGGCTTTTGGATCATTAGTTATTTCAAGGCTCGCCATGTTTGCTTCAGCGTGTGCCCGGGCGATTTGGGTGACTTCGGGATTTGGTTCATAACCAGACGGGGTCGCTATTGTGATTTCTAGCCCCATTATGGCTCCACCAAGCATGAGGGAGTGGCTTACGTTATTCCCATCACCAATATAGACGAGTTTCAATCCTTCTAATTCATGTAATTTTTCCCGAATTGTGAGAAGATCTGCTAATGCTTGACAGGGGTGATACATGGGAGTAAGTGCGTTGATTACTGGTACTGTGCTGTATTCAGCGAGTTCTACAACATGGTCGTGATTGGTTGCTCTGATAACAATGCCGTGGAGATACCGGCTGAGTACGCGAGACGTATCAGCTATGGGTTCGCCGCGACTAAGTTGAAGCTCTTGTGAACTGAGAAATAAGGCATCGCCAGATAATTCGTTTATTGCGACTTCAAAACTTACGCGGGTCCGCGTTGAGGGACGTTCAAATACCAGACCCACGGATTTTCCGAGGAGGCTGGTCCCCAATTCGTTACGATAACGCTGACGTTTCAAATCCGCTGCGGTATCAAGAAGAAGTTGGATTTCTTCACGAGTGTAATCCTTCAAACTTAACAAATGGCGCCCTTTCAATTCCATCGTCATCACACACAATGAAACCTACGAATGAAGAAGCAAGTACTGACGCCTTTTAGCCTTTGCGTCAAACACGGTCGGGTTAAAAACTAGCCTGCCGCCACGATTTTTTGAGCAAACCATTCGGGATTGAAGACTTCAATGTCCGAATATTCTTGCCCCACACCGATAAAGATAATGGGTTTTCCTGTTGCAATCGCGATGGAGAGTGCAGCGCCTCCTTTTGCATCAGCATCAACTTTCGTGAGCACAGCCGCATCGATGCCAATTTTTTCATTGAAGGTCTTTGCCTGTTCAATGGCATCGTTACCTGCGAGGGCATCGCCAACAAAGATTACCAAGTCGGGTTCGGCGACCCGGTGAATTTTTGAAAGCTCTGCCATGAGGTTCTTATCAGTTTGCATACGACCCGCAGTGTCAATCAAAACTACATTGATTCCCCGAGCGCGTGCATGATTGATTGCATCAAAAGCAACGGATGCTGGATCAGAACCATAAGGTCGACTTAACACGCGGACATTCAGCCGATCCGCATGAATTTGGATTTGCTCAGCACTTCCCGCACGAAAGGTATCTGCACAGGCTAAAACGACCGAGTAGCCCTTTTTCTGGAGCATCTGAGTAATCTTTGCTATTGTCGTGGTTTTCCCCGTGCCATTTACCCCCAAGAACATGAGTGTAAGTGGTTCCCCAGCTTTCTTTCGCTGCTCAAGGAGGGCGAACAAATCTACCGGATTTTCAGGAGTTAATGCAGCTAGTATGGCATCGTAGAGCGCAGTTTTGATGAGGTCTTTCTTACTTTGTAGGAGACCGATTTGCTCTCCTTCGAGTGTCTTTTTAACGCGATCGTTGATACGTTCGGTGGCCTCATATGCCACATCATTTTCGAGAAGGGCCATTTGCAGATCTGATAGCGCATCATCCAGGTTTTGTTCACTGATGGACTTGTGGGTTACTTTCTGCACAAATCCGTCGACCGCTTTACGAATTTTCTCAAACACCTAAAAATCCCCGACTAGTTTACAGTTCATTGTTGTTTCTGTTGTTGCTGTTGAACTGATGCGATAAGTTGATTGAGTTGTGCTCGGTGTTCTTCAATTCGAGCCTGCGTATTCTGGATTTGTTCTTGTTGACGTTGGGCGATATCGGTGAGTTGTTTTTGTTGTTCTTCAAATCGAGCTAAAGCTTGATCGATAGTTCTTTCAGTGGCAAATGCAGCCCCGAGTGAAGTAATAACGCGCTTTACATCTGTAAGTTGGACATGAAGGTGAACCCCAGACCCGATGTTGATTAGGATTTCATCCCCGACTTTGTGATTCTTTAGTTCACGGACGGCCGATCCAGTTTCCAGTAGCCGTTGAAGTTGGAGTTCAATCATTTGGAGGTTTTGTTGCCCGCGAATGATTTCTTCCTCTAAGTTTTGAATATGAACAATTAATGACTGAGCCATTTCTTCTGGGTTGGGAGGGGTTTTTGCCATAATTCGTAATCCCCAAAGAGTGGGTCGAAGGCTTACACAATTGGCTATTCTATACCACTAAGCTTTCGAATCAGTGGCTTTTCTGCCTGTTGAGGTGTGATGATGTTTATCTGTTCAATATTGATAGCTTTTCGTTGAACTCGGTGACAGGATCCTAGAATAGAATAGAGCTGCTCACGGGCATCATTTTCACTGCTAGCTCGAATTTCTTTAGAAAACCGGTAATTTCGTTTCGTGCGGCGATAGGTTCCTTGAAGCCGAAATATTTGGACAGACATTCTAATCAGCCTCTTTTGTGTGTGTAGCCATCCATCGAATAGTGAGTTCTATTTTAACTCTTTCCTAGACTTATCCTAACTTGAGGGATTTGATTAAAAGAAGGCTTCTGTTATCCGCATTAATTCTGGACCGGTTGTTTCAAACCCAGCAGCGGCAGCATGGCTCGTTGCTAACAAACCGATGGAAACGTAGGGCACACCACAGTTGATGGTTCCCACTTCAGTTTCTACTGAAAAGAAGGAGCCTAACCACTCCAGTTCATCTTCAGATATGTCTGTGTGAGCCAATAATCCTTTGTTAGTGACTACACAGTAGGATCCAACTAGACCAGAGTCAGCAAGAGTTCGAACTTCAACTTCAACAGCTAATGTGTCGCGGATGGTTTGGAGGTCAGATTTGGAAAAATCTGGGCTGACGAGTGCTGCGTGATCATTGGCAAGGATTAGGTTACCAAGTGCTGTAAGTTTTGAGTCTAATGACAAAATCTGAGAATCCAGTGTTTGTGTGAGTAAGTCTATCTCTTCATCAAGTATGATATGAGGAACCAGAATTCCATTTTTGTTTCCTGCAGTAAGAAATCCTACGAGAGTGCTTTGCCCAATTGTTGTTCTAAGAGGTTGTTTTTCAAAGAGGGCAGCAAGACCCCGTGTAGTAGGTTCATTACTAGGTGATTGAAGAATCCAGTGATCAGTAACGCGGCTAAAGGCACCAATATTTGAGCTCCCGTCATACTCAAATCGTTCAATTTTTTCACTCATCAGGGTAGCCACGTTTATTGATTAATCCGGGGTTGGAGGACCTATTCATTGTCCTTCGACTAAAAAGACTTTGACGAAGCCATCCCGGTCTTTCGTTGCACGTACACGAACACGGCGTGGTGGTTTTTCAATTCCACGCGTCCAAAGATACTCATTAAGGACTGGGTCGAGGGAGAGGTCTTCTTCCTCTTCGACTTTCATGTGACGGATAATGAAAGCTTTTACCATATTCACTGCTCGTTTGGCTCGTTTCTTTCGGACAGCATTATAGGCTTTGCCCAGGGGGATAGTATAGAGTCGTTCAACTACAATTTCTTCGGTAACTTCGGGAGCTTCAAGAGCTTCTGTTACTGCATCGTCTTCTTCAGCCATACCTGAGCACACTCCACTATCTTCTATGGTTTAAGTTTTGATTGCCGCCAATTTCGGCGTTTAGGATGCGTCCGAACTTTTCCATTGGTCTTGACCATTATCCACGCGGGAACGCTTACATTTGATTTGAGTTGACGTGCCATCCGGAGCTTTTTTCCTAAGGGTTTGTTTCGAGCCATTTTGAGCCACAACCTTCACTAATTCACCTAAATTCAATTTTCGTATCACGCTTGCGAGACTGTACTTGTGCAAGCATGGTTTTCAGGGTTTTATCAGAAATTGGAACTTCGGGTAATCGTTTTGCTTGAGCGAGACGAATGAGTTCATTTTCCAATTGCTCTGCGAATTCGGGTTTGACCATGCGAAGGTTATTCATCCGATCACGGGCTTCAGGACTGAGAATTTGACGAAGCACTGCCGCCCGTTGGGCTCGAATTGCTTCTTCTTGAGCTACCTGTTGTTCTGCCATGGCTTGTTGTTGTAATTCCGCCATTTTTCGCCGTCGTAGCTCATCTAACTCTTCATCGCTCATGAGAGTCAACCTCACTAATTGATTATCCTGCTCCTTTTGTTCGCATCATGTGTGCTAACTTGTCAAGAAATGAACGCCCTTGACTTGACAGGCGTCGTCCCGTACCCTTTTCGTGTTCGACGAGTCCAGCGGCTTCTAATTGTTGCAGCGCGGTTCGGATAATGGAGCCGCTCCCTTTTGCGTAGTGATTCGGACGGACACCACGACGCTTGCGACCACCATAAGCGGTTCGAAGCCGTGATACTCCAGATGGCCCCTTAACGTATAGACGCCTAAGAATCGAGGCGCAACGGGTGTACCACCAATCCGGATCGGTAGGGGGTTTTTCTTTGTGGGTGCCTGTCTTGGCAAAGCTAGCCCATTCGGGTGGCGTGACTTCTTTCGCCTTCTTGAGCTCCTCCACGATGCGCGGGATGAGCTGCTCTGCCGGAACGTCAAATACAGTAGACACGATAAAGACCCCACGGCGTACGCAAAAATCGACTCGCCGACGAGTCGGCAGAAGTACTCGATGAAAGCTATAAAAATCCTTCGTACTTATCGTCATCCGAAACTTATGACACCCTTATGGTTTTCCGTTCGGTTCCTGCATCACTGACAGGCACTGACCCAAGGGGTCTGCAACCTCCTGCCTCAAAACAGGCGTTTTGTGTCTCCGGGAGACTCACGGCGACAGTGTATAAGTTATAACTGGCGTTTAAATCCCGATTAGCAGTGAATCCGCATTGTTCGCAGCGATACGTCCGTGTTGATAATGGTAACTCCGATTTGATGAAACCACAATTTGAGCACATTTTTGATTAGGAAAAGAATATCGATCTTAGGCATTTAAACTGTCAATTTTAGTACTATTCGGCTTTTTCATTGTCAGCGGCGTGCCAACACAACAACGAATCCCCGGCGTCCCCATACTTCGCTGGAAGTCTTCGCTGCCAGTTCAGCAGCCAGTTCATCAATATTCTTAGAGAGGGTCATGGATCGAAGGAACTTCACTTTGATGACCTTCTGTCGCTTCAATTGACGTTTAACCTCTTCAATGATACCTGCATCTAAACCTTCCTTCCCAATTCGAACTGCAGGTTTTTCATCCGCCCAGATTCGGGCGATATCATCTTTTGACGGCAATTTTCTTTCCTCGTTTTGACACGTGATTGGATTTTTCTTTTTGCGTTTCTTTTTTCGGTCGTTTCCATATGATTTTCCGTCGATACCCACAGGATAAACACGTGATTACAGTCGACCCATTGCGACCTGTCGTGCGTAATCTGATACGAGAATTAACGCCAGGGCGTAAGTAGTGCTCGCAACGATGGCAGTATCGGTGTCGAAGATCTGATGGGAGTCGGATACGTGTCCGCATGACTATCCGTCGTGCCATCTGAACATATCGCTGAGCAAGTGCAGGATCTTGTGGAGCCACGTCTTCAGCCTGTCGGAATAAAGTCTGGAGGTGATTCATCACCGTTGTCCGCCATCGACGACTCCCTCGACTTCGCACCTGCAACACCGACACAGGAAAAAATTGGATGGAATGGTGCGCTGTCCGGGATTTGAACCCGGGCACCCAGCGTGGCAGGCTGGAGTCCTAGCCACTAGACCAACAGCGCACGGAGCAATTCAACCCGCCACCCCTTTTTATTGGTTTTGGCTATCGCTTTTCCCCACCGGTTTCTGTTCCTCCGAAGAATGGAAACACTTAAGCGAATCTAGGTTACCCCAACGGTTTTTTTTAACTCCGAATGAACTGAATCAAAAACTAGGATCTCGTCAATGAATTAAATTTTTAGTTTAAAGCACTTCACCAAAAGAGAATGGTGACGGAGGAAGTGCTTGATCGATGCAAACCACAATTTGTGGTAAGCTTTTCCCAAATTCTAGACAAGCTAGGATACTAGATGAACTTATGCGCCACCAATCAGCATGTATCCGTTTTGTATACAAGCGAATCTGTGATGAAAAAACTCAATCTGAAATAGAAGCATCTCTAAAATCCTTTTTTCCACAATTGAATTCGCTTTACCGACGATGCGGATACTTCAGGGCAATAGATGCCTTTAAGGCAGCAATATTTCGTGTCAAATCAGGACAATTAGAAACACCATCAAAGGTAATCTTTGGAGGTCGAAGAAATCTAATTAGTCTTAAAAAAGGTCAACTATCCAAGTCTGAGTGGCGTGCAATTCGAAACAACCCGCTATATTCTCGTGGTGAAAAAGCTAAAAAAGGAAATCTAAATTTACGATTTGAGTAGCAAGAAGGAAAACATCACTTGCGTGTAAATAACGGATTTAGAAGTTGGATAAGAATTCCAGCTTATCTTCCTCATACACTTGATATTCTTTTTGGGGACAGAGCTTATGGAGTAAGAATACTACGAAGAGGTAAAACCTACGAGCTACGAGTAAATTGTGAAGAAACTAATAATGAATGTGTAGGATTTGAAAAAGGAGCGGTTGGTATAGATTTCAACCACTCAACAATTGACTTGAGTGTGACTAATTCCCAAGGTCAATTGAAGGCAACCCACACAATTCTTTGCGCTTCATTGACTTCAGCACGCAAAGGTAAGAGAGAGTGGTTAATTGGAAATCTCGCCAAAGAAGTAGTCCGATTTGTTAAATATTGGAGATGAGGTCTAGTTCTTGAACGATTAAGGGATGTAGCCCGTGGACGAGCCAATCAACACAAATTCGCACATCAAAAATTTCTCACTGCGGTTCAACGTCGTGCATTTCGAGACAAACTACAGGTTCGATTTGTTAATCCAGCTTTTACATCCATCATTGGAAAATGGAAGTACGCCCCTTTTTATCATGTCACAGTTCACCAAGCGGCAGCGCTTGTTGTTGCTCGCCGTGGACAGGGTTTCCACGAGCACCTTCGGGAGCTAAAATCGTTGGTTCTTGAACCAATTGAAGGAAGAAAGATCAACGAGCTGACACACAATCGTCGTGTGCATGCATGGAGCCTCTGGCGGCGTCTTGGAAATCTACCTTCCCGTAATGGGACAGATAGTATCAACCCTGGTCAATCCCCTGAAACGATTGGGGTGGAAAATCAGGGAAAAAATTATCCAACAATGAGGTCGGGTGAAGACGATGCATCCGGCGGGAAGATCGTTATTCTTGGTAGCGGTCCATCATCTATCGATGGTGTGAAAGAACCCCACAAGTAAGATTCTTAAAGGATATGTAAGGGTTTGAGTACCAAGGCGGTCGTGGTCTAGTGGTTATGATTTCGGCCTTCCACGCCGAATACCCGGGTTCGAATGCTGACACGAGCTTCGTGTGAGTCCGAAACTCCCGGCGACCGCACCATTTCTTTTTTGCGATCAGTCCTTTCATTGGAGCGACTAGCCTGAGGGCTTGGGAATTGCTTTTGTTGAGTGGAAACTCCGTTTACTATGGTTTTAATCGAAAGTTTTCAATTTTTATCTATTTTTATAAGGTAATAACAATACTTATAAGTAAGTAGTGATATGTATAGTTTGTAAACAAATGTTTCCTGTTCACCCCATGCACGCGAGAGCTGTGCAGGCTCCACTGGAAACAATGGGGTGGGAGAGCTCGCCTAAGTGGAGGTAGAGCCTAATGGAGAATGATCAAATGGAATATGTTCCCCCCGTAGAAGTCGAAAATTACCAACAGTTCCTTGATTACGCACGTAGAGCCGCAATCGTGACGTTTGAACCCATCTACTATGTTACGCCCTTTGAAGGCGACGTTATGGGAAATCCTGCCCAATGGCTACGCGCACTCCGTCTGTATGCCATTGGCGTCGAATTGAATGGCATACTCATCACTTTGATGCACCGCATCAACTTCCCACCCATCAATTTGGATTTTGAAGAAGGCATTCTGGATTGCGTCGCGGCAGAAGGCCAGTTAACAGAGATCGTACAAGAGCTTGAAACGGAGTTTCATGCAGTTCCTGGTGCCCCAGAGCGACCATCGTTGCATGATGAATGGATTCGAACACTTCGGTAACATAGACGAGAACGGGCATATGGGGTTTGTTTGCAGAGAGAGAAAATCTGGAGTATTACCTATCACTATGTTCTTCCTCATCGACCCCAGCCTCATCGACCCCAATTACCGAGTATACGCCATCATTAACCTCATCAGCACTGCGTTGTCGGTCTTGACGGTGGTTTCCTTCCATGCAGGAACCAAACAGAAACCGGTCTAGGTTTTCGTAGGTTTCGGAGAACGGAAACTTATTAAGGCGTGTGTCGTGAAAAACAGACCGCCGTCAGAATTGACAGGCTTTGGGCCGGTGGTCTAGTTGGCTATGACGCCGTCCTGACACGGCGGAGGTCCCGTGTTCAAATCACGGCCGGCCCACCACAGATGCCGACGTAGCTTAGCTCGGGAGTAGCTCAACCTGTGGGTTGGGTGTTGCTTACCGAAAGCGCGGGACTGAAGGCGTTGCCGCGTCCAGCGTAACGTGTGAAATCCCGTTGTCGCGTGTTCAAATCACGCCGTCGGCACCACTTCTTCTTTTCAAAAGGCTAGAGAAATATTGACTTCTGCATGGATGCGTTTTACCGAAGGAAAAGCCAATCAAACAGGCCGACCAGACTTAGGGCCGCGAGGGCACCAGCGGTATTGCCGATTAGATAGCCGACAAGGTATGCAATTTGAGTCCAAGCGGAAAAGTACCAGATAAGAGCAAAAATTCCTCCCCAAATTCCCAAAACTATAGCCATTGCAAGAAGGGAAATCGCAAAGCGGCGTGTATATTGACGCACAGGAGCTGGTTGAGGAACACCGCGTTGTACTCGGTGGGGGAAGACTCTCACAGCAAGCAGATTGGCGAGTACTGCTACCGTTGCCCCTTGAGCGAGAATCACCCCAAAGGGCACAAAGGATAATACAACAGGTGAGATGATCCAGTAGATTATCGCCATGACGTAGGAGAGAATTGTCTGAACGATCCCGAAAAGCCCGAGTGCGATGACGAGTAAAGCGGCGTCTTCACGGGTTCTCCAATAATATGCCTGTGACATTCTGTTGACCTCAGAGAAAGCACGTTTACGTGCGGCACGGATTACTTAGCAGGTATTAATCTTTTCGTATAGCGGTGAGTAAGGGAGATATTAGAAATGGTGGACCGGCCGGGATTTGAACCCGGGGCCTCCGCCATGCCTTCGCCATCGGTATAATAGCATCATACCGATAAAGACGGCGATCTACCGCTGATCTACCGGCCCATAGAAGAGGG
>Ga0209427_10005326_pt1 | contig 14761 bp, 11 predicted proteins | sample DeeMarSWOR136_30_FD_187465 | JGI IMG/M metagenome (GOLD analysis project Ga0209427, IMG submission 187465) | Marine sediment microbial communities from White Oak River estuary, North Carolina - WOR-1-36_30 (SPAdes) (version 2) | ecosystem: Environmental > Aquatic > Marine > Intertidal zone >...
CCCAGGATACGGTATGGATAGGAGCATGTAGAGGATGCCAGAAAAACAAACCACTGTTACAGGCGTTTCAGAAGCTCCCCCTATCGTCAGCGAGTGGCGGCGCTTTCGGAGGGTATTCTTTCAGCGGAAGCTCGTTATTTTTGGGCTCGTGATATTGATGATGTTAGTGTTTAACGCCATCTTTGCCCCCTGGCTGGCACCTCACGACCCATATCGAGGAAAGATGGCTGATTCCTTGACTCAACCAGGTAAGAAGTATCTCTTGGGCACTGATATTCAGGGCAGAGATACGTTAAGCCGACTCATCTATGGCTCAAGAACTGCGCTGATGGTAGGCTTTTTATCCGTAGGGTTTGCTGGAATATTCGGTATGGCGCTGGGCATCGTTGCCGGATACTTTGGTGGTATCATCAATATGATTATCATGAGGGTCATGGACGCGCTTATGGGCTTTCCGATGCTCTTGCTTGCCCTTCTCCTTGCATCGGTACTTGGTAGTGGCATCCAAAACGTCATCATTGCCCTGAGCTTCGCCACGCTGCCCGGATACACCAGGTTCATACACGGGCTGACCCTCAGCGTCAGGGAGAATGATTATATCCTGGCCGAAGAGGCTATGGGCTCCAGTAGAGCACGCACTATGCTCAGACATATTCTGCCGAATGTATTTCCGCCGATGATCGTGCTCATAACGTTGATGTTAGGGAATCTCATACTGGCCGAAGCTGGCCTCAGTTTTCTCGGCATTGGCATTAAACCGCCGGGCGCTGCCTGGGGCTCCATGGTTGCTGATGGGTACCAGTACCTCCTCATGAATCCAGTACTTTCCTTTGCGCCTGGACTGACCATTATGGTGGTTGTCTTTGCCTTTAACATGGTGGGCGATGGACTGAGGGATGCCCTTGACCCCAGGCTGAGAGGCTTACTCTAACGATGAGGAACAGAGAATGTCGACCCTATTGGAAGTGAAAAATCTTGCAACACAATTTAATACCGAGGGTGGTGTGGTTAAGGCTGTCGATGGCATCTCCTATCACTTAGACGAGCAAGAAATTATTGGCTTGGTAGGAGAGAGTGGGTGCGGCAAGTCGGTTAGCCAGCTATCGGTGATGCAATTAATATCCTCACCGGGTAGAATTGTTGGCGGTGAGATTATCTTCGAGGGTCAGAACCTGCTCCAGTTTGAGGCTAACGGCCCGGAAATGCGGTCCATTCGCGGCGCCAAGATCGCTATGATATTCCAGGAGCCGATGACATCGCTCAACCCTGTCTTAACCATCGGCCGCCAGTTGACGGAAACACTGGAGCTCCACCTGGGGATGAGCCAAGAAGCTTCTCGAGAAAGGGCCATTGAGCTGCTCAGACTGGTGGGAATTCCGAGCGCGGAAGAACGTCTTGAAGATTATCCCCACCATTTCAGCGGGGGCATGCGTCAGAGGGTGATGATTGCCATGGGGCTTTCGTGCAACCCGAAGATACTCATCGCCGATGAACCGACGACGGCCCTGGATGTAACCACTCAGGCACAGCTATTAGAGATGATGAAGGATATGGTTGAGCAATTTCGCGCCTCCTTGGTTATCGTAACCCATAATCTCGGCGTCGTGGCTCGGTATGCGCAGAGGATCTATATTATGTATGCCGGTCGCATCGTCGAGGCAGGCACGACCAAGGATATATTCGCCAAACCGCTCCATCCCTATACCATAGGACTGCTCAAGTGTATTCCCAGGCTCGATGAAGAGGAGGGCAGGAAGCTCGTCCCTATTGATGGTTTACCGCCTAATTTGATTAACATGCCGTCCACCTGCGCGTTTGTTCCTCGATGTGCATATAAATCCGAAAGGTGTCTTCAGGAACCCTGGCCTCCACTCAGGCATATGGGCAATCAACACTATGTGGGTTGTTTCTCAAATGATTGACAAGGAGAGGATGGGTGAACAGACCATTAGATGATCATATTTTAGACATCAGAGACCTGAAAATGTACTTCCCGGTTTACCGGGGCCTTTTACGGAAAAAGGTTGCCGATGTCAAAGCCGTTGACGGCGTCACATTCAAATTGATGAAAGGTGAAACGCTTGGCCTCGTGGGAGAGAGTGGCTGCGGTAAAACGACCGTTGGCCGCTGCATTCTGAGACTCTATCAACCCACCGATGGACAGATTTTCTTTGAAGGAGAGGATATCTTACACATTGCAGAGCAAACGGTGAGAGAAATCCGCCGCAAAATAGCGCTCATCTTTCAGGACCCCTACTCTTCGTTGGATCCACGCCAGAGCGCGGGCAGTATCGTAGGCGAGCCGCTCAAGATTCATCAGGTGGTCAACAGCCAGTCTGAATACACGGACAGGGTGGAGGAACTATTCCGCCTGGTCGGCCTTGACCCCAGCATGAAAGATCGCTTCCCTCATGAGTTCAGTGGCGGCCAAAGGCAACGCATTGGCGTGGCCCGCGCCCTTGCTTGTGAACCTTCCTTGATAATTTGCGATGAGCCCGTTTCCGCTCTGGATGTTTCCATACAGGCACAGGTCATCAACCTCTTAGGGGAATTGCAGGAAGGGCTGAAAGGGTTGTCCTATCTCTTCATCGCCCACGATCTTTCGGTTGTTCGGCATATAAGCGATAGGGTGGCGGTGATGTATCTGGGCCGCGTCGTGGAGATTACCGATTCGCAAACGCTCTATAAAAACCCCCTACACCCCTATACCAGGGCGCTCCTTTCCGCCGTGCCAATAGCCGACCCATTTATTGAAGAAACGCGTGAACGGATCATCCTGAAGGGAGAAGTACCCAGCCCCTTGAACCCCCCGCCCGGCTGTAGCTTCCACCCTCGCTGCTTCCAGGCCATTGGGGAGTGCAGCAAAGCGATACCACCGCTCCGCCATATTGGTGAGGGGCACGAGGTAGCCTGTATCAGGGTTTAATTAACCGTCTCGGAAATTCTCCAACGTATTAAAGTTAGGAATATTTGTCGCGGCCTGAGATTAATCTCGCACGGGGAATAACGGGATAGACCATATGGAATGTTGGAGCATTGGAATAACGGGATAGTGGGGAGGTTACATCACATGACTACATTGGACGAATATAACAACTATGGCGAGGAACTTGAGAGGCTGCTGTTATTGAGGACATCTCCAATAGCCGTAAAGATGCTGGAAAAGGAAGAAGATATCCCGGAAGGGGCGATTCGACCGAAAAGAGACCACGGTTATCACCTTGCCCAATGTCAGGCCTTTGCCATGTCACGTCGACAGAGAGTAACGGTAGCCATTCTAAAAGAAGATAATTGGTGCTGGGCACCGTTAATAGCCTTTGGACTGGTGAAACCGCCTGACATTTTTCTGGAAGGAAAGACTTCTTTCCCTTATATGGTTGCCAATCAGGAGGCAGCCAAGGAACTGGCGGAGACGTTCCCCTGCCTTGAATTCGGGAAGTATGTCGGTATTGTATCCGCGCCCTTGAAGACCGCCAGTTTTAAGCCGGATCTGGTTCTCATCTATTCCAATACCGCTCAATTGAGAACTCTGCTCCTTGCGGTGAAGTATAAAGAGGGACGCCTGGTAGAGTCCCAATTTGACCCTATTGACTCTTGCATTTACTCCACCGTGCCCGTACTACTAACTGGGCAATACCGGATTACTCTTCCCGATCCGGGCGACTACCAGAGGGCACTGGCTGGAGAAGATGAAATTATCTTTTCCGTGCCAAAAGATAAATTGGAAACCATAATATTGGGACTCAGGCATTTTGAGGAGATGAATCACGGCTATACACAGCATACCATGGAGATGAGGCCCAATTTCCCGCAGCCCGAGTTCTACAAGGAGTTATTTAAGATGTGGGGGCTGGATGTGGAGGAATGAACGTCTTAGTCAACCCTTCGACTCCCCGGCCTGAAGGCCTGGGCTTGCCTTCAACCCGAGCCTTTCGGCAGTGAGCGACTCGATATGAGCTCGTCGAAATGTCTCAAGGCTGAACTGCTCGTCGACATGTCTCAAGGCCGAACTGCTCAGGCCGAGCGGCTCAGGGTTGACTCTGAGCGGCACTTCTTTACCCCGCCTTAAAAGGCAGGACTTGCTTTCGACCCGAGCTCAGGCCGAGGGTGTGCCGCCGAATGGGTCAACTACCTCCGCCTCTGACGGTGACAGTTTATCCATATATGATGTTTAGATACATAGGTGAGAATCATGGCACGAGATTTATCAAAACATCGTATTGGGTAAAAAGAGTGATAGTTGTGGAATAGCTACTAATAAGGCAACGTGGCAAAAATCAGCTATAAGAAAGGGTACTATTCCCCGGAAAATGGTGCTCAAAGGCGTATCAGAAACCCCCGCCAGCATAAAAACATTCATTCCAATGGGCGGCGTGATGAGGCCAATTTCCATAACCCTTACCATTAACACACCAAACCATATCGGATCAAACCCCAGGGCTACAACGGTAGGAAAAAGGATCGGTACGGTCAGAACTATTGAAGAGAAAATCTCCAGGAACATCCCGAGAATAATATAAAGAATTAAGATTGCCAGAAGCGCTGCGTATCTGGATATAGCAATGCTGGTGACAAAGTCGGATAGAAGAAACGGTAACTTGCTCAGTGCCAGAAAGTGCCCAAAAGTAAAGGCCCCGAGCACGAGAATAAAAATCATGCCGGTTAGCTTAAGAGCTTCCATGATACTATCAAATAAACCAAGTGCTTTTATCCGCCCCATGACAACAACAATCAGCATGCTACCAAAAGCCCCAATGGCGCCAGCTTCCGTGGGTGTAAAGACGCCACCGTAGATGCCGCCAATGATTAACACAAAAAGTATAATTACCGGCCAGGTATTCTTTAGTGAATAGATCTTTTCCCGTAACCCTGTCTTTGCCCCTCGAGGACCCATTGAAGGATTTATCCAGCAAACTAGTAAGATGGTAATTGTATAGAAAAGAACTTCCAGAATTCCTGGAATGATACCCGCCATAAATAATCTACCAATAGACTCCTCGGTAAGAATGGCGTACAGGATGAACCCAAGGCTGGGAGGTATAAGGATACCCAGAGTTCCGCCGGCTGCTATAGTCCCTGCGGCAAGTTTCTCGCTATAGTGAAACTTCTTCATCTCCGGAAGAGCCACGGTGCCTAAAGTAACCACCGCAGCCGAACTGGAGCCGGTTATAGCGGCGAATCCGCCTGATGCAAAAACCGTCGATATTGCCAGCCCTCCGGGAAATCGTCCGAACCACTTATGCGCGGTACCGTAAAGATCGCTGCTTAACCCCGCGGCTCCAACAACGACGCCCATGAGTACGAAAAGAGGGAGTGCGGAAATCGGATAGAAGGCCGTATAGGTGTAGGGGATAGTAGCTAAAACCTTAACAGCTCCATTAAATCCAGATATATAGACCAGGCCGAGGAAACCGATAAAGCCCATGGCGAATCCCAGCCACATCCCACAGAACAGGAAGATAATAAGTACGATGACGCCGATTAACCCGATTAATTCGACACCCATCCCTTAACCATATCCTTTATAAATTCAATGAGATTAGCTACTAACACAAAGAATAATACGAAAAACCCAAAAGCAACGATAAAATAGAAAGGGTAAAACGGTATCTCAAGCATATCTGATACGGTATATAATCGCCAAATATAGATTGCCTGCGGCACGGTGTACCATGCGAATAGAGCGGTAACAAATACGCTCAGGGAACAGGTAACGATATTAAATATAGACCGCACTTTTAACGGCAACCTGCCGACAAACAAATCTACCCTAACATTGGCTTTCTTTGCCGTAGCCCAGGGTATAGCGAAGAAAACCATTGCTACTAATATGAACTCAGTAAGCTCATAACTGCCCAGTATGGGGGCGTTAAAAAAATACCGTAGGATAACGTCGCCTACGGTAAGCAACATCAGTATGGTAAGCATTAAAGCGCCCAAAAAGCCGCATTTACCGGCAAATGAATATACTATCTTTATATACCTAGTTAGCACTTGTATCAGCTGCATCGCCTCACCCTATCTTACTTTGCATACTTTTTAGACAGCCGCGTAGCTTCTTCATAGACCTTTCTCCCGGGTAACCCCTTAGCTTCCATTTCTGCAACCCATTTCTCCTTAATAGGCTTTGCCGCGGCATACCATAATTCCATCTCCTCCGGGGTGAGGTATATCATGGTATGCCCTAATTTTTTGACCATTTCTTCTGATTTGACACGATTCCCTTCATCAATTTGGGTCTGTGTCCTTGACGCCCACTTAACATTGTCGTCGATTACTTTCTGGACCCCTGGAGGCAAGCTCTCGTACTTTTTACGGTTCATGAGATACGCCAATCCTGTCCACCCGAGGTTATCTCCAGTAGGGAAGATATGAACCTTAGTGACTTCATGCAGTTTAAACATGACGATGGTGTAAATCCCGGTGGGCATCACATCAATCAGTCCCCTTTCCAGAGAGTTATACCAGTCGGGTGGGCCCAGCCGTAATGGAACCGCCCCGATGGATTTAAACAAGTCTGCCAATATACCGGTAGAATAAACTTTTAGACCCTTAAAATCATCAGGGACTCGATATACCTTATTGGCATTAAATACAGTAGGTATCATCGTTAAATGGAATATCTCCTTGTATTTTGAAAACTCGGCGGCGAACTCCGGAATGGTCTCTTGTAGTTCGAACCATATGCGATTCGCCGACTGAGCACTAAATCCCATAAAAGGATTGCTGATCACCATATGGAGAGGGGCTCGGGCACTCTCCCAACTCAGATAAAAGGTAGTAACATCAATGAGCCCGTCTTCTAAGGCCTTAGCCTGATCTGCGTATTTATATAACGAGGATGAGTGATAAAATGTGAAATCAAGCTTGTATCCGATTTTGGCAATTTCGGCGTTTACTTTCGGAATCCATGTTTCCCTCAGGAAGACATTACCTCCCGCATGTGCCGGGGCATTATCAGCATGTATCATGTTAATAACCTTGATTTCTTCCGCCATTACAGGCGGTACAAGCACAAAGACCATCATAACGATTAATGTGATGTAAATTAATCTTTTCATCGCCTTTCCTCCTCTCTTATATAATTATTCATAATAATGATAGCCTTATTGCACTCACTATACTATTTCTGACATCTGCATGTAATTCATTTCAGAGACAATTTTCACCTCCTTTCGCTGAAAATTTTCGGAATAGAGTAACTGAAGTGGAGTTTGATATTTTTAGTCCCTTACTTTGAAAGGGTCAGTGAGGGAACATAAAATACTTCTATTCGGCCAGATGAATTATCGGCCATCTTTTAGCAGATGATAACATCATTGTCAAGCTAAATATCCCATTTTTCTTCGTTATCATAGTATACGATTGTTCATATACAATCAGGCGATATAGTTGCATGCGGGAAATTTTAAAAGAGTGCTTTAATAGTTGATAAGGCAAAATATGAGAATGGTTTTTTTGGCAGGCAATCCCAATAAAATTCCATTGCCTGATCACAGGGAATAAACACTTCTTTTGCATCATGGGATTACCCGGTTTATTCATCCAGTTTCCCCTATTCATACACCCCGTATTCCTTGGCGGCCTCCATCATGGCTCGCAGATTCTCCGCTCTACCCTGATTCATACTCGCCGACGCGGTGAGGATATAACCGCCGCCTCGAGCACAAGTCTCGATGAGCTGACGACATCCCTCCTTGACTTCCTGCGGTGTGCCGGTGCACAGCACTGAGACGGGGAGATTACCGGCTATGCAGGCGTTGTCGCCGAGAACTTTCTTGGCTTTGGCCATATCCATTGTCTCAAAATGCCATATCACCGTCCCCCTGGGCATATCCTTAATGATTTCCAGGCGTGGCGTGTAGTCTCCCTCGGCAAATGGCAACGGCACGAGACCTTCGTCAATCAGGCCCATCATCACTTTTTTGAAGGTAGGCCAGTAGAAGGTCTCGAACTGCTTATTGGACATAAAACCACCAGGCCCTTTATGCAGTGGCATAAATATCACCGGGCATCCCGAGGCATTGGCCATGCCTATGGCCTCATCAATAACGATGGGTGCTATTCTTTCCATAGCTTCAATAAGTTTGCCTGGCCGCTTATACATATCCATCATTATTCCCTTAGTTCCTCTCATCATATCACCTATCAGGTCATAGGGTGCCCCGCACAGGCCTCCCCAGATAGAGGGAAACCCTGCTTCTCGCCCCGCCTGACTAACCTCCATAACGGCCACCTGCCATTTCGCGCCTTCCAGGCCCGCTTCCAGGAGAGCCTGGACCGAAGCCCTGATTTCCGGATCGCCGAACTGTGTTATGTAGAAGACCGGTATGCCGATAAACGGTGTCATGGGACCTAGCTTACGGAAACCCGCGAATGCCCCCACGGAGCGAGGGAAAAAAATCCTCAGCAGGAAATCGGTAGGGTCTTTAATGAGGGCATCGTATTCCTCCGGGTTCATATACTCGCCTTCAAGATACTGATATAATGGAATATCATCGGCAAGGCCATGTCCGGGCCAGAGGTGTAATTTATAGTTGATGTTGTCCAACATCTTACCCGGTAGGACGAGGCCGGGGCCATTAAACGTGTCCATCTCAAAGTCATTGAGGAACTTCAGCCACGCCCGCTTGAGTTCGTCGTAATCATACATGACCGTCTTGAGCGTTCCCCCCGCATAATAGGCCGGGTAAAAGCCCGCCGGCAGCATGACCGGCACGCGGTCGGGCTTTTCAAGCTTGATGGCCTTAATGAACCTGGTTACCCTTTCCTTGTACCCCTTTTCGGCTTCCGAACTGGAGAAGTTGACCCCTGGCGGCGAGAGCCACCGTTTAAACCGTTCTTCACGTCTTTCATCCGGAGATAATTCCGCCCATTTCTCTTCCGTTGTCATCTTATAAGGCCTCCTGCGTTTTCCTTGCCAGCAGGGCTATCGCATCCTCCGCTAAGCTCCTCTGCTGAATAGGGTGAAGTGATAAGAAGATTTTTTTGCGAGAGTATAGGGTGAGCCGGGTTGCGTGTCAAGGGGCTGTTGCCCAAACTCCCTTTCGCTTTCTGAAAAGAATTTTTGTCAGGTGGATGAGAAAATGCGAAATTTTGGAATGGAATCTGCGAGAAAAAACAGGGGGAAATGGCTATTTTGTCCGCAATGAATGGATATGGGCTGCACTATCAGGGAAGGAGCTTCTCCAGTGATACTTTCGTATCTTCATAGGAAATGATTCAACCCATATCAATACTTTCAATCGGTTTGCAATCTGACGGTGAAGATCAGCGGCATGGCCTCCCGTGTCCACTGAATTGAGTTGTTAAATATTTAGAACTTATCTCATTTATCTTAAATCCTCATGAACAGGCAAAAATCCTTCATTATCTAAGGCAAATAATATACCTCGTAATAAATAATTATTTTCGAAGTTGATTGTATATTTTCTTTTGTTGTTTGGTAATGCCGAAAGCATTCGGTTTTCTTTTAGAGAACGAATCAAACGCGAAATATCAGCTGGAATCCTCTTAGGAAAGACTTTTTTTAAGTCAGCGTTTTTGAATCCCTCTCTTTTTTCTATTGCCACATTCAGGATTTTTGCCTCGATATCTGTTATATATTTTCGCTCTAAAGAAAAAATAATTGTCGGTTTTAAAACTTTTTCCCGTAGATAATTGTAGTCTGCTAGACGATCGACTTTATCAACTTCAGTTTTTAGTCCAGCCAAAACATATTCACACCAGTTGAGAATTCCTTCGTCATCACCTATGTCGGCTCTTGCCAGATTTTTATAGTATTTGTCCCTGTCGCTGCAAAAAACAGCTGTAGGATTTATTATCCTGCCCATACGAACTTTAAATCCTTGCTTAACCAACATAGCATAGGTGAGAAGTCGCACGGTGCGTCCATTGCCATTATCAAAAGGATGAATCCATGCAAAACGGTGATGTGCAATAGCAGTTTTAAGTAAGTCAAATTGTGATGGATCATCGCGATTTATAAAATCGAATAGTTCTTCCATATAGAAATTGACTTGCATATAATCAGGAGGCAAATGTGTAGCACCAGCAATTTTAACTTCTTTTTGTCGATATTCTCCCGGGTTTTTACTTCCTTCAGCAGTTAATCCTCCTACAACTTGTTTATGCAATTCACTGAGAAATATGCGATTTATTGAAGTATCATCAATGTTCTTGTCAATGAAATCGAGGGCCGATTCCATATTTCGAATTTCTATGATCGGTTCTGTTTCTGTTGAAGAAGAGGGAGCAATTTTGGAATCAATATATTCAACTAGAGTAGTGTGATTCCCTTCGATTCTAGCGGATCCAATGCTCTCAATGATATGGAATATGTTTTTAATCTGAAAAAATATATGGGGAGGGGTAGTTCCTCCCCATACCTTCTTTCTTAAGTGGTCAAGATCCATAATTAATCCGGTAAGGTCTGAGTCAAAATGTGGGTGGACTAAACGTAGGTCACGGTGTTTGAACTTCATTATTTGCAAGCACCTCTCTATAAATTTAACAATAAATGCTATAACATATTGATTTAACTTAGATTTAATTTAAGGCTATTAATAATTAATTTAACAATGGACAAAAGTATATCTTTGATTTGCAGAAGTGTCAAGCGAAAATTAACACAAAATCTAATAACATGTTTATTTTCAATGGTTTAGCAAGACCTATTTCTGAATAGAATTAACATTCCTTATCAAAAAATTTAACGAGAGCGTAGCTGGGTGCTGGCCGAAGGCCCATCTGCTCCAGCAGCGTGTTCGCCCGCTGCAGGCGAAGAATATGCTGCGCTTACATACGCCATCATTCATCCCGCCCACAGGCCGGAATCTTTGTGTGGGGTGCCGGGCAACCGGCATTCCTACCACGACCTACTTCCTATGTCGTTTAGTTTCAAAGTCCAATTTTCATAGCTTAAGATTTTGGATTTACTAAAAGCAGGGAAAAATCACAACACGTTAGGCTGGGGAAATATTGGGCTTGAGGTAATAGAAAAATCCTTTCAGGGGAGTGGGTAAGCGTTGAGGGGAAGGGAAAGTAGACCTTACTTCTTAGTAAGTACCATATTCTTTAGCTGCGTCCATCACAGCACGCAGATTGTCCGGGTTCCCCTTATCCATGGCTGCCCCCCCCGTTAATATATAACCGCCGCCTTTACCGCAGGTCTCGATGAGCTTCCGGCAGTGCTCTTTGACCTCCTGGGGTGTGCCGGTGTACAGCACCGTGACCGGCACATTGCCGGCAATACATGCGGTGTCACCAAGGACCTTTTTGGCTTTAGCCATATCCATCTGTTCAAACCACCATATTACCGAACTGCGGGGCATATCCTTGATAATCTCCAGCCGTGGTTCATAGTTCCCCTCAGCGAACGGCATCGGCACGAGACCCTCGTTAACTAAGCCCATCATGACCTTTTTAAAGGTGGGCCAGTAGAAGGTTTCAAACTGCCTACTGGACATGAAACCGCCCGTCCCTTTATGTAGCGGCATCACGATAATTGGGCATCCTGAGGCATCAGCCGACCTTATAGACTCATCAATAACTATGGGCACCAGTCTTTCCATAGCCTGGTGAAGCTTGTCCGGTCGCCGGAACATATCCGCCATTATCCCAGCTGTCCCTCTCAGCATATCACCTATCAGGTCATAGGGTGCCCCGTTCAAGCCGCCCCAGACAGAGGGAAAACCGGCTTCTAGAGCTGCCTGGCCGACTTTAACGACAGCACCCATCCATTTGCTGCATTCCTCGGCGGCAGCAAAGAGAGTCTGATACGCCTTCCGAATATCGGGGTCACTGAACTGTGTTATATACCACACCGGTATGCCGACAAACACTGTCATGGGACCCAGTTTCCTAAGAGGAGCAAAGGCGCCCACGGAGCGAGGTAAAAAGTACCTCAGAAGGTAGTCAGCCGGGTCTCTAATGAGGTCGTCGTATTCCTCAGGCGGCATATATTCGCCTTCAACAAATTGATAGGTTGGGGCATCATCAGCCAGGCCATGGCCTGGCCATTTCATCAATTTATAGTCAATCATGTCCATTGCTCTGCCCGGGAAGACAAGGGCGGGACCACCGAATGAATCCATATCGCTAAAATCGTTCATGAACTTCAACCACGACTTTTTCAGGGTATCGTAGTCATACATGACCTCCTTAAGATTGCTGCCAGCATAAGCTGCCGGGAAAAAGGCAGCAGGGAGCATGACCGGCACGCGGTCAGGCTCCTCCAGCTTGATAGTTTTAATATGCCTAGTTACCCGCTCTTTATACAACTTTTCAGCCTGGGGGCTTGAGAATTTTACATCTGGAGAGAGCCACCGCTTAAACCGCTCTTCTCGTTTTTCCTGCCAAGACAAGTCAGCCCATTTCTTTTCGGCACTCATTTGACACCTACCCATTTCTTAGCCAGAAATACCGCTGCCACGGCTCCTTGCCGGCTTCAAGCCTTTCCTTGGTTAGCTTGATAACCTCTTCCTCATTCAAATCGGCTAGCAGATTGACAAAATTTTCAGGAATACATTCACCCTACTACTTTCCTGATGATTTACTTGAGCTGGAAAGGGGAAACCCGAACGTAGCGAATATACTAACACACAGATAGAAAGTCAACCGTCATTTTTCTGGAGTCTCCTTCTGAAAATTTTTTATCCAATAAAATCAAATAATGATAAAGATATCCCTCTTAAAACTCAGGAAACTCCGGTCATTTTTACTTCGCAGGGGATAAAGTCCTTCATTCCCCCACATCCAGCCCCCACATCTTAAAAAACTCCTTGTAGAACTCGGGCTGCGGGAAATCAGGCCTCATCTCAAAGCCAGAATAGTTATATCCAGCTTTCATCTTTTCCGCTTTCCTGAGCTCCAATATTAGACCTTCTATCTTATCTCTCGGCACGGAGAAGATGAGCTCGTCTTCTCCCGGCATTGCCCGCTGGTGCTCGCCAGCACACGGCAGGTTGATCAGGTACTGGCCTGTTAACAGCACGTGCACAACGGCGTAAACGCATGAGTTTATAGGGTCGAATTGGGAGCTCACTAGGATTCCCTCTTTATATTTTATTGCGAGAAGCATGCTTCTTAACTGAGCAGTGTTAGAATAAATAAGCACCAGAACAGGCTCAAAACTCGCCGCCCTTAGTGGTGTGGAGACAATACCGAGGTACTTGCCATATTCAAGGCGAGGTAGTATTTTGACCTGGTCTTTGGTCATCTCAAACTTCTCTGCCGCTTTGGAATCCACTAGCCCGAAGCCGATTAGTGGGGCCCAGCACCAGTTATCCTCTTTTAACATGGCTACGGTAATTCTCTGCCGACGTGACATGGCGAAGGCTTGACATTGGGAAAGATGAAAGCCACGGTCTTTTCGGGGTCTGATGGCGTCTTTGGGGATTTCCTCTTCCTTCGCCAGCATCTTCACAGCTAAGGGAGATGTCCTCAATAATAGCAGCCTCTCAAGCTCCTCTCCGTATCGATTGTAATCGTCCATCGTTTTCATATAACTTACCTCTACCATCTAATTGACTATATATACCACCATCATTTTGAAGATGAAAGCGACATTTTGCAAGATTCAAAGCTGTATGGCAGGTAGTATTGGATCAATTAGACAGAACCAGACCTTTTGAGTTGGCCTTCAGTCCAAGCTTGTAACAAAGTAACATCGTGGCTCTCTGTGTGATCCAATTATCGTTGCACAATCCTGATAAGAGTGCAATCCTCCAACGTTCTCGGGATGAGTCTTGTATAGCCGGAGCCCATTGTTAGAAAACAACAGCACATGTATGATATTATACAATCTTCTTCCATCTCACAAAAAATCATGATGTTGAAGCTTTCCGGTAAATGGGGAAGATTTGAAAAATGCTGTTATTTATACTAAGCTATACAAAAATATATATCGGGGGGCATTATGAAAGATTTTGCTGGTAAAATTTTATTCATAACCGGAGGTGCTTCCGGTGCCGGATTCGGTCAGGCGAAGGTATTTTCGGAAACCGGCTGTAAGGTTGTTATCGCAGATATTCGGCAGGACCATCTGGACGAGGCAACGGAGTATTTCCGGGATAAAAAAGCAGAAGTTCATGCCATAAAACTGGACATTACGGATCGCAAAGCATATGCGGCGGCCGCCGACGAGGTAGAAAAAATATTCGGGGGTCCACCGCAGATGCTATTCAATACGGCGGGTGTCAACGCCTTCGGTCCGGCTGAAGCCTCGACATTTGAAGATTATGATTGGGTTATGGGTGTTTGTCTTGGCGGCGTCATTAACGGTATGGTGACATTTGTACCGCGCATGATAAAAGCCGGTAAGGGCGGTTATATCGTCACGACTTCCTCAATGGGAGGTTTTATGGGAACACCCGGGTGTGCTCCTTACTCGGCGGCCAAAGCCGCGGTCAATAATCTCATGGAGAGTTACTATCATGCGCTCAAGCCATATGGTATAGGCGTATCCTGCCTGTGCCCGGCTGGCATCAGGTCAAATATCGCCGAAGCATCATATACCCGACCAAAGCATCTGGAAAACACCGGGTACAATACTAATGAAAAGACAATCGAGTTTATGCGCTACCATTACTCTTTTGGTATAGACCCCATGGAGTTGGCACATATACTCAAGAAGGGGATTGAAAACGAGCAGCTCTACATTCTCCCGTTTCCCGACCCGGAGAAGTTGTTGCGGGACAATTTCGAGCGCGTCATCAATTACGCCACCCCTGAAGGCATAAAACGGCAGGGAGAGCTGATG
>Ga0209427_10005333_pt1 | contig 14752 bp, 8 predicted proteins | sample DeeMarSWOR136_30_FD_187465 | JGI IMG/M metagenome (GOLD analysis project Ga0209427, IMG submission 187465) | Marine sediment microbial communities from White Oak River estuary, North Carolina - WOR-1-36_30 (SPAdes) (version 2) | ecosystem: Environmental > Aquatic > Marine > Intertidal zone >...
TATAGGCGAAAATTTCACGGCAGGCTTCGGTATAGATTCACAGATTCAGGTGAACCACGAGCTTGAGGACAAAAAGACACGAATCCAAGGTGGAAATCGTATCGATACCTATTACTACCGTATAGCTCTGAGCAATTATAAAAAAACACCGGTCGAACTGCAATTGTTGGATCGTTTGCCCTACACGGATAATACTTCCATCAAAATAGAACTCGAAAAGACCGAACCACAGTTAAGCAAGGACAGCGAATATCTGCGTACAGACAGAAAAAAGGGTATTTTGCGCTGGGACCTGAAGCTGGCACCGAATACTATTGACAGCAGGACAACCGTGGTAAAGTATGACTTTACTATGGAGTATGACAGAAACATGCAAATCCAACCTCGCCAGTCAACCGGAACCTCTGGAAATCTATGAAAAGATGATCGCCATAGGTATCTGTATACCAGACACCATCTCATTTGCTTAAAGGGCTGACAGTTTGAAACACTGTCGGCTCCTTTTTATGTGTGGTACCAAGCCCGGCACCTATGAAGAGCTCAAAGTCAAATACTAAAATCCCTGTTGTCACAATTTTTTTTAGGCATCTTCGTTACGACATTTCAGCCAGCGTTCGTAGCTTATCTGAACAGCTTTTCGGCTTCACGCTACAATTATAATAGACACCGTAAATCTACTTATGTCATGGCCAGTCGTAGTAAAAGATACCTTCAGACAAAGCTGTAAAATCATTGTTCGTGGCGCTGAAAGACGAAGACGAACAAGTTCGGATGTTGGCGGTTGAAGCTTTAAAACAGATCGGCACACCAGAAGCCTTAAAAGCTGTAGAGAAATACAAAAAGAGGTCTGAGGTCTGTGGGGTCGGACCAAATTAACTAATTAGTTCCTGTTTCGGAAACAGTATCTATCATTCCCGCGGAAGCGGGAATCCAGTTTTTCGCTCTGGATCCCTGCTTTCGCAGGGGTGACATCGTCGATTTTCGTTTTCCGTAACAGATACTAATTAAAAATAAGGTTCAACTCCAAAAATGTAAAAAAATGAAAAAATAACTGAATATTATCGACTTGACAATGGTCGCTCCATATCAGGGCAGTTGTATGCATCAACTAACGAAAGGAGTCCCATTTCAGGGTGCTTCTTGCGCGTGCACTGGGCCTGATTGGCTGGTGGGACTGACCTAAAAGCTTCTAACAGAACTGTGGTCTTCACAATCAATAGAGCTAAGTTTGATTGTGGAGACATTGGAGCAATCACGCTTGTGTGTGACTAATTTCTGTGGCATTGCGTAACAGTATTCCTGAGAGGATTTTATCTGCCATTGTCATTGCGAGGGAGTGAAGCGACCGAAGCAATCTCTTGCATTAATGGTTTTGAGATTGCCACGCCCCGACAAGTCGGGGCTCGCAATGACAAGGGCCTGCCACAACATCCGGTCACACACTCACACTTTTGGTTGGGAGATTTTACTTGACGGGAATGTAGATAATTTGGTATAGATAATATTAATGGAGCTTGTGCCTGCGTAGTCGGGCATTTCTGGATTTCGGTCTTTCTGCAGGCTCAACTCTTTTAATTTTCGAATAGAGGAGGAGTTATTATGCAAGATACAGAGTTAAGTTGTAAAAGTGGCTTTGTGTTTCAGAGTGTAGTTTTCACATTTCAATTAGCAATTCATATCCCGCCTCTGTGGGAACGAGAGTTTTGGTTTATAGGCAAAGCATAATTCATAATTATATTAACTTTTTTGAAGGAGGATTAATTATGTGCAGGAAATTGATTTATTTCATTTCTTTTATTTTTGTTCTGGGCCTTACCGCCGGTATTGCTAACGCAGATATGGTGGGGTACTGGAAGTTTGATGAGGGCTCCGGCAATACCGCTTATGATTTAAGTAATTACACCAACGACGGTACCATCAACGGTGACCCGAAGTGGGTAGCCGGCAAAATAGGTGCTGCTCTGGAATTTGATGGAAGTGATGATTATGTTGATTGCGGCAATGACCCTTCGCTTAACATAAATGATAGGATCACGGTTGCAGCATGGGTAAAAACAACGAGCACGGCTCATGGATACTTCGTTTCAAAGGGAACTGCCTGGGACGAAATAGGGCATTATGCAATAGGGCAGGAATATAATGTGCCGATGACCTTCCAGTTCGAAATCGCTGGTAGTGGTGGAACCGTTGAGCTGGATTCAAATATTGCCGTCAATGATGGTCAATGGCATTACATTGTCGGCACTTATGACGATCCTGTTGTCAAAGTTTATGTCGATGGCGTAGAGGAAAACACCATGAGAGAATCGAGTCGCCTGACAGGTTCAACTGTTGGAGGCCTAACCATTGGACAAAGAGGCGGTAATATTATCAGCGGCATAATTGACGAAGTCCGCATCTACAATCGGGCGCTGACGGAGCCTGAGATTCTGGCTGCTATGGAAGGTGGTGAAGGATTTCCGTATGCCTTGGGCCCCAATCCTGCTGATGGTTCATATTATGAGGATACATGGGCAAACCTTAGCTGGCGGCCGGGAGATTTTGCCCTCTCGCACGATGTGTACTTCGGTGAAAATTTTTACGACGTAAACAACGGCACCGAAGATACTTTCCTGGGCAACCAAGGCTCGACATATTTTATTGTAGGCTTCCCGGGCTTTGCCTATCCCGATGGTCTCATTCCGGGCACGACTTATTACTGGCGAATCGATGAAGTCAATGACGCCGAGCCAAATAGTCCGTGGAAGGGCAATGTCTGGAATTTTACGGTTCCCCCCAGGACTGCATACAATCCCAACCCGGCTGATAGTGCCGAATCTATTGACACGAGTGTCGAGCTTAGCTGGACAGGAGGTTTTCGTACGAAATTGCACACTATATACTTCGGCGACAATTTTGACGATGTCAGCAATGCCACTGGAGCACTCCCTCTGGGAGCTGCAACCTATGACCCCGGCCCGCTTGAACTTGCCAAGACTTACTACTGGCGTGTCGATGAGTTCGATGCCATCGAGACATATAAAGGCAACGTCTGGAGCTTTACTACTGAGGGCGCCGTCGGGAATCCAAACCCGGCTAATGGTGCCGTGGATATAAAGCAGACACAAATTATTACATGGTCACCGAGTGTCTATGCTGCTTCGCACCAGTTATACTTTGGCACAGATAAAGATGCCGTGAAAAGTGCCGATATCGGCTCGCCCGAGTATAAAGGTACCAGAGACCTTGGTTCCGAGAGCTATGACCCCGGAAAGCTCCAGTGGGATACTACCTACTATTGGCGTATTGATGAGGTCAATAACGCCAACGCCGATAGTCCATGGAAAGGTAATATCTGGAGCTTTACGACAGCCAACTTCCTTATCGTGGACGATTTTGAGTCCTACAATGACCTTGATCCCAGTGACCCCGAGAGCAACAGGATATTTAATGCCTGGTCGGACGGATTTGACGACCCATCAAATGGATCTGTTGTTGGTTATGATAATCCTCCTTTTGCAGAGCAAACTATCGTTCACAGCGGTTCTCAGTCGATGCCTCTCGCCTACGATAACGCTGTTGGTAAATCTGAGGCGACTATGACATTGACTTATCCTCGTGACTGGACAGAGAAAGGTGTCGATACACTGACGATTTGGTTCAGAGGCAGTTCGGCTAACGCAGCCGAACCGATGTACGTTGTTCTAAATGGCAGCGCTGTGGTTACTAATGATAATCCTGATGCAGCACTGGCGGTTGCGTGGAAACAATGGAATATCGACCTTCAGATATTTGCGGATAAGGGCGTGAACCTTGCTAATATCAATACGATTACTCTTGGCTTTGGTAACAGGGCCAATCCACAAGCTGGCGGTACAGGTATGGTGTTCTTTGATGATATTCGTCTATATGCACCAGAGCCTGCAGCCCCGCACCAATTGCAGCCGAATCGTCCAGATGGAAGCCCGACTTGTGTTTGGCTCTTTCGCCTCCGGACAATTGGTGCGGGGTAAGCTGGACGAAGCAAAAGGCGACCGACTACCGACGAAATAAACAAAACGCCCAGAACATTCAAAGTGCTGGCAGCCTGAGTCGCCGACGTGCCAAAGCCGCTTTGGCGACGGCGCGATACTGTCTGCCCTTTATTACCAGCGGCAGCAAAAACGGTCATTGAAAACGTTTACAAATCCCGATTTATCGGGATGAACATTTTTTCGAATTGGCAGATAACAAGTCGTCCGCCTTCACAAGGCGACGTAGCCGTTTCGGCGGAGTCGGCTGCGCGGCTCAATGCGTTTCTGGTTGGGCAGACCGATGGATTTCTTTTAGTGCGTGCTCCCAGTCGCTTGTTCTTGGAGGGACCCCGCAAGGCGGGAACCGAGGGATCCTGCAAGGCGGGAACCCAGCGTGTGGATTCTGTCGATCATCCCGAGTTATCGGGACTGCGAATTCTTCGGAGATCCTGGGTCCAAATATCGAATAAACTCGCTGAGGCAGTGAATATCTCCTTTACTTAGGCCAGAGGTATGACCGTGTCGATCTTCCGGATTGTGGTCGGTGAAAACCGACTCCAGCGTTGGGGCCCTGCCGTGGTGCAAATAGGGCTCTGATTGCCGCAGGCCAAGAAGCGACGGCGTATCGAGCGACTGAAGGTCCTCATTCTCACCCTCTTTCCATGTGCCCACGTTGTGCCTGATGAAATTCCCCTGTGTGTCTTTTTGCCCACTGTCTGTGTAATATGGTGGTGTATGGCACGTAGCGCAGCCGCTCTTTTTACTGAAGAAAATTTTTCTCCCCTTTTCAATCGCAGGTAGCACCTCATGCGGCGGTGTTGGGGGTTGCTTCGGCGTAAGGCTCTCAATGTACGCGGCGAGGGCATCCAGATCTCTGCTGTATCCTGCATTCGATAGGCCAAGGTAGTCATTTATCTCGTGTTTCTGAACAAACCAGCGGCCTGCCATTGTGTGTCGTGTGAACTCGTATGTGTCTTGGATCTCATCAAGGTGCGCTGTGTAGTGGAGCGGCGCACATGCAAGGGCACCGCGGAGCGTGCGCGTATCAAGAGGGCCGTCACCGAGGTCCCACTGGTGTCCGTCCACATCGCCATCTGGGTGACAGACGGCACAGGACATCCACTGATCCTTGGTCAAACGCGGGTCTGTTGCATTACCGAACAGATAACGCCCGCGAGTAATATGCGATGGTGTCGAATCGTGTGCAAATCGCAGCCGAGATTGTACTTCTCCTGTACGTGCGCTTAGCGTAACGATTTCTTGGCCGGTGAGTGTGAGAACGTAGAGCAGCCCGCGTGACGCATCGAGTACGATCCCGCCCGGTTCTTGCCCAACTTGCGTGGCATGCCATTTCGGGAACTTGGTTGCAAGGTCTATTGCGAGAACGTCATCGCTTCCTGCACTTGCCAGGTAGAGCGTGCTTGTGTCAACTGCGACCTCGCGGGGACGGTGGGGTGGCATGACTAGCAGATCAGGGAAGAAGGCCAGGGAAATCCGCTTAGCGGCGGGGGCTACCGCCGCAACAACGGGAAACACAGAACGGTCGAACATGCGCCCCCCAACAACCGTGTCAGACCGGATTTGTGGTGCATAGAGCGTGCCGTCGGGCCCGAAGGTGAGCGACCGACACTGATTTAGCTGCTTCGGCGCTGGAATCCTGCGAAGTATCCGGCATTGAAGGTCAAGCTGCGTGATTTTCCCTGTTCGGAAACCTACGGTGTAGATCGAGTCTCCCTTCGGTGTGTACGTCAGACAGCTCGGCCTGGTGATAGCGGGGCTTGTGTTCTGGACGTTTCCGGTCGTTGCGTTGATATGCAGGATACGATTGCCGTCAAAGTCGGCAACGAAAAGGCTCTCTGCATCGGGCGACGGTAGTACCGCCCACGGTTCTCCTGAAATCGGAAGCCGCGAAATCTCCTTGCAATCTCTCGTGTCGAGAGCAAGAATCTCCCTATTATCAGACAGTGCGGCATATAAGATGGATTCGTCCCCCGAGAGGGCCACCGATCTGACCTCACCACCTGTCATCTCGGTTGCATCGATGCGAGCTTCATACCGGCTTAGACTGATTCGAGCCACCTCGCCTGACCATCTGTGAGCTGTAAAGAGCGTCTCGCCAGAGGACGAGAGCGCAAGAAGGGAGCTGTGGGTGGCGTGGAGAGCCTTCTGGGCCGAAACGGCTACGTCGCCTTGTGAAGGCGGATTGGGCACCGCCTCCACTGCGGATGGACGAGTTGGCTTTCGCGTGCTGAAAGGCTTGTGCTGTGGCTCTTCAGCAGTCTCTTCAGCCGTGTGCTGGGGCGGAGGGCTTCCCGTTGAGGCGGAGGCATACACATCTTCGCCCTGGAGCAACACCGTACCGACGCGAATGGCCGCCCCATCTCCGGCCCAGAAGGTGAAAGTCACTGTGTCGTACCACGCAGGCTGGCGTTGGATAGGATCAGGGCTTGATAGTGTAACGTCGATGTTGGGGAATTGCTTCGAGGGGTTTTGTGGATTGTATATGTATGTAAAACATCCTTTCTCTGCCGGCAGCTCTTTGCAGTCGATGACTTGGCCGGGTAAGCTCACCAGTGCCCGTACGTTCTGTGCGCTGTGACCTTTTGGCAAGTGACCACGAATAATGAAGGGCCGTGGTGGCGAGAGATGCCGTACCTGTGTGAGGTCAAAGGTAATCGATTCAGCGCTCTGCGGGACTACCGGCACAACAAAACTCGTGCCTTCAAGGCCTATGCCACCTCCGCGAGGCCACTTATCTTCCGGCACAAGATCGGAGATCACACCAGCGCTTGTCTTGCCGTTACAGCAACCTTCCGCTGTAACGATCCACTCTCCTGGTTCGCTGGCAATCGGACCGGGGGTATTGAAAAGGCCGACAGCGTCGGAATGCGTCTCGAAAGGCGTTTGTTTTCCGGAAGGACTTGTCACGCTTCCTCGGACAACACCGCTGATTGGTGGCCAGACAACACCGGAAATGCAGAATCGGTCACCAACTTCAAGGACTGCGCCGGGAGCGACCGCGCCGTAGGTCAGAAACATGTCGTATCGTTTCTCTCCGATTTCAAGAAGAGGACCTGAGGGCGGTGAACCGGGGACCAAACCGTCAAAAGGTGGCATCACACGTCGTCCGATCGGGTCCGTCTCAGGATCAATGAGAACGAGCATCGAGGCATAGGCCCCGTAGTGGCAGATGCCCGTCGTTAGATCCCGGAAGACCGTACCACCGTAGTTCATCTTGACGTCTCCCGGCAGGTCTCCATTCGGTCCGACACCAAATTGATAGCCGTAGACATCGTCGAAGAACCAGTAGCTTGCAGGGACCATGTCTTCAGCTACGTGTGACCGCACTGAGACGCCGGGTCTCCATGATGTGGAGTAGAAGTATGCCCACTGATCCACAGCTTCGGGCTTCATAGACGGGGAAAATCCTTTGGAGGATGATGAGACAAAAGGCATTTCGCCGATAGCGAGGCGGTCCTCAGGGCGTAGTGTGTCAGGATACAGTCCAGCCCTGCCGGCGCCGTTTCTCACTTCGGGCCAACGTTCAGCGACAAGCGGAGCTATGGTGCCTTCGGGATCTTCAAAGGTGAGGTTGGGGAAGAGCGAGTCAGGATCCCGGTCCCCGAGCCACGCCACATCGCCATTTTCGTACGGATAACATGTATGTCCCATGTCAAATGCATCCAGGGGCGTGCCTGTGATGAAGTGCGAGTTGCGTGCGACAAACCATCGTGCTCGCCATTTCATGGACGGCGCGCGGTTTCCTCGTTCTCCATGGATGACAACATCCGAGTTCGGTGTGACGACTACCGACGCCCCGCGGCGAGAAGCCATCCACCAGACGCCCTGCGCATCCACATACTTGACCGTAACATCGCAGCGGTACTCGCCGGGATTCTCAAAGAGCAGTGAGCTTTCCTGTGAATCCGGTAGAAACACGCCCCAACGATTGGCCTTCCCTGTGAAACGGAGCGTGAAGGCTTCGGCTGGATTGGAGTTGGGCATGTGGAGGAAGGTCATCGTGACATCGGCCGGTACAGGCGGCAGAACTCGCACCTGCGGGTGGATTTTCACTCCAGGCCAAAGTGGGGTACCGGGTTCAGGAAAGATATCTATGTCGATCGGTCGTGCAACATAGACATCGTATGTACCTGATATCGTGTGCGGGGCGCCACTGAGGTCGTTGATATTTCCTTTTAATGAAATCACATAGTGTCCATACTGAGTGAAGGCGTAATCAAAAGCTCCCCACCCGGTGAGGTGGTAGATGTCGGCAAGGCTGGGGTTTCCATACGAAGTGCCCACCGGTGCGATGATTCGATCTCGCACGAGACGATTAGGACAGACGGAGGTGAGATCGTTTTGTGCTGCGATAAGCCGAGCAGGACCGATGCGGTCGGTCCTTCCATCAGGGGCTTTAACGGTTACTGTCAGACTACTCGATTCGCAGTCAAATGATATGCGCGGGGGCCACAGCCGGAATTCGTGGGGGCGATCTGTCAGGGATACCAAGGGAAGGTATGGGTCAAGCGGATAGCGGATTGGCTTGTTCGTTCGAGCGTCATCGCGCGGAATTATCAGCTTATCCGGGCGGAGGACATTCCGTGGTGCGAAGTTGTACGCAGTTCGATCCTCTCGCGCAACTGCCCCACGGGACCCTCCGGAGCCGGCTGAACCAAGAAGCACGCATGCAAGGCGGGGCTGAGCGGGCTTACCTATGGTAACACGACCGAGAAAAAGCTCATGTGGGTGTTCGAGTCCAAAAAACTCATCGGCCTCGTGCGGTTGGATATGACCGTTAAGCGAATACGTTCCCAGAGGTGCGTTGTGAGGAATCTCGAACCGGAGACTTAGTGAGACCTTTGCTACACGCCCTTGAACGCGCCACCTGCCGAAGTCGACTCCTTTAACATGTGTCTCAACTCCTTGCGGTCCCGGCTCCATATGAAATTGTCCCCGATGGTCGCGCCGGCCTACGAGATCAGTCTGAGTTTCGATGGGGAGACCCGTGGGGGTCAGAACGTGCGTCGCCAACAAACGCATTGCGCTCAAGTGCGTGCCATTCTCATCGAAAAGTGGAGTAAGGCTGCAGTATACATCGAAGCGCCGCTCGGCCAAACGACGTGCAGCTCCTTCTGATTCGCACCGTATGGACAGAGTAATAGCAGCCTCGCCGAGCTCTCCGGGGCTGAGGCGTGTTCGTGAGAGACGTGCTGTACCGAAGAGCCAGCGCTCCTTTCCGAGTTTTCTCACAAAGCATGCCTCATCTTGTGCAACGTGATTCTTTCTCTTAACCGGAAGAATGAGACCTGGAGAGCAGGAGCGGTCGCCTTGAATTATGGCTTGAAACTCCTCGCGTAGATTTGTGAGATCAAGACCCCATGGTGAAGTGAGGCCGCGTCTCAACTCTTCTGGAAGGTCCTCCTGCATGGAAGTTGAGATCTGAAGAGAGCTTCCCTGTGGTGCTACAAAACGCACCTTGAACGAGCCGTCTTGGCGTACCAACGCCGCAGCTTGATCCGAAGTGAAGAGATTGACAACACGTACTATTCGTGCTCTCGTGTCACCAGCTGCCTTGGGCGCACCAGTAATGATAGCTTGCCCGTCCTCCTGTGGACTGACCGAGATGAGCTTGGGATCAGGGGGACGCTCAATACTCGGCTGGGGTCGGCGCCGCCAACTGCGATCGGCGACCAAACGAGCTGCATCTCTCCGAAGTCCACTTATGATTTCCAGAAGCGGTGGAAGCCCTTCTTTCGCACGAGCACTCCTCCGGGGATCCTCCAGGATTTCCAGAAGCTGCGATTCAAGACGCTCAGCCTGCGGCAAGAGTTCAGAGACCAGATCATAATCCCCCTGATGCAAGGCTCCCTGCAGTTTCTCTTCTAAGCTTACGACCTTCTGCGGCAGATCCTGATCATGGTAAACCACGTCTACCGCACCGGCAGAAGCAGGGATCAGAACAGCAAGACTGTATAGAAGAAGCTTCATGGTCCGACCTTGTTTTTATCGTCATTCCACTACTTACATCCCCCTATGAAACTCTTGGCTAAGCAGCTGAGCTTCTTGACTTGATTGAATTACATATGCTTTCGATACACACACAAAAAGGCACAATAAGTAGTGTCAAGTATCCCTCGCCGGTGGCCGGACAGGACCTACATAGTCTTGTCGGCACATAATATCGGCCCGGTGGCAGAAATCAGAGTTCGTCCACAACCATTGTAGAGCGAATCGATGAATAGAACAAGACTCATGTCCCACCACGGGATAGTCATGTCTACAGCTGCGGGTCTCTCAACAAACCAAGTCCCGGCAGTCGTGGGTCGGAGTGGGGTTGTTGCTCTCCTTGAGGCTTGATAGAAAACGACATCTATTCTTCAAGGTGCTTCTGGAGAAATACATCTTTGTTGCCGATATCCAGGAAAAGCCCCTGCGTAGCGGAGGGAGAGGAAAAAGCGAGATATCCACAGGGGCTTGGGATCAATGTTGATATTGTTCTGCGTTAGTAAGGCATTCATTCACCGTGCGGGTCGAGGATAATGCCCTCAAAATTCACAACGTACGGTTGTACGAGCACGATAGTAAAGTCTTCCATGAGCTTCATTCCAGCGAAGTCTCCTGTACCGTGGTAGACGCCGTGGCCGATGCCCACCCCGCCTGTGTATGTCACGCAGAAGCGCCCTTCGAAGGTCCCGCTCAGCTCTCCCCAGGTCGGTTCCGAAATCGAGTACCCTGATTCATCGCCGTTTCCTGTGAGCATGTCCATGTTTATATTGACTATGCCGGCCCCCGTTCCCTCCAGGTCGCCGGAGAAAACGTAATCCGCAGGCATACCTCGAATGTGCCAGATTCCCTCGTTATCTATCCATTCCCTCTTTGCATTTTCTTGGTGTGGTGTGACAGAGATTGTGCCTGTTACGGGGTCTTTGTGGCCTTGGGCCAGGCAATCCCAGTAATGAGCATGACACCGATAAGCAGTACCATGCCAGTCAGAATTTTAGCCTTTGTCTTGTTTATTTCCTACTCCTTTCAATATTTTTGTGAAAAATTTTACACTTTGTTGCAGAGGCAGCCAATAACTTTTGTTTTTCTCAATCCCTTGGAGAAAATTCATCCATTCGATTATATTCAGGATTATTTCTCGATAGGCTTTTCCTTCTTTCTGGTGACGATTAACCGGTCGGCATCTAAAGTAAGACTTGCGAAAAGATTACATCCCATGCTTCCTCTAACTGTTTTGAGTGGACGAAAACAACGGTAGTTGTATGCTTTTGGAGCGGAAATGCAAGGAAAAAATTAGGTTCGATTCTCGTTCTATTTTGGACATTTTTTTTTACCATCGCCGCACCCAAGTCGAGCATTGCCTTTTTGACCAAAATCCCATAGAATCTACGGTATGGAAAAGGCCAAAATCAAGAAAAACAGTTGGGTTGCATGGGCAGAAGACGAGATTGAGTTGCTCAAGAAACTTTTCCCGCGTGGGAGAGCAAGGGAAATAGCTGAGCAAACTGGACGGCCTTTGACAGCGGTGAGACAAAAAGCATACAGCATGGGGATTAAAACAAGAGAATGGCGTCTCTGGTCAGCCAATGAAATCAAACTGCTCAAGAAACTCTACCCAAGTGAGAACACGAAAAGCGTAGCTGATAAACTTGGGCGGTCTTCGGAAGCGGTTAAACGTAAAGCAAATCTCATCGGCCTCAAAAAAGTGGGAACAGCTTCCGTTTGGTCAAAGCAAGAGGAATTCCTGCTTAGGAAAATGTATCCAGATAATAGCATACTGGACATAGCGAACCAGCTTGGGCGGACTGTCCAGGCGGTAGCAGGCAGAGCACACAAATTGGGGCTTAGAAAATCAAACGCTGTCTGGTCGAAGAGAGAGCTGAATCTGCTAAGGAAACTATATCCAAGTAAAACGGCACAACAAATAGCTAACCAAATTGGAAGAACAGTACGGGCGACTCAAATGAGAATACACAGATTGGGCCTGAAGAAAAGAAAGCAAAAGGCAAATACGTAAAAGTGCTGCTGGCCTATTTGGCTGTCTGGAATTAGTAGTAAAACGTAGACCGAAAGGCAGAAATGAAGCGGTGTACCAAATGTAAGAAGTTAAAAAGCAGGAGTGAGTTTAGTAAGAATCGTAACAACAAAGATGGATTGCGGTATTGGTGCAAAGAGTGCGAGCGTGAGTATAAACGCAGACTTTACAGGAGAATCAGGGGGCCTGTGAAAATAGGCTTCTTATATGAGGAGAGCCATCGGACCATTGGCGGCGTGAAGCAGAAACGCTGTACCAAATGCAAAAGGTGGAAAGGCGAAAGCAAGTTTGGCAAGGACCGATACCGCAAAGATGGATTGAGTTATCTTTGTAAAGATTGCTTGCGGGCACATATGCGAGAGCGTTACAAGAAAGAGGGGAAGGGCTTGAAACAATATTATAGATATGAGGAGTGCCATCGAGTTGTTGACGGGGTGAAACAAAAGCGATGTAGAAGGTGCAAGAGGTGGAAGGCCGAGAGTGACTTTTACAAAGCACGCAGCAACAAAGACGGTTTGGCGGTGTGGTGTAAAGAATGTGCAAATAAAGCTACCAACAAAGCACGTAAGAAACGATTAGCTATCCGTAACTAACAGAGAGCAATATGGACGAAGAAGCTGAAACAAAGGCGATAGAGAAATGGCTGCAGATGGTGGATAAGCCATTGGAGACAAAAGAGGGAGATAAAAAGGACGCAGAGCCAAGAGATGAATGACCGCAGGGCGGGCGTTATGGCTGTTATCTTAAGAGCAAACAGAGAAAATCGACTGAGCGATGCCCTGTGCGTCCTGGAGGTGTATCTGTCCAGGGGGGGTGGCCTGGGGGGTGACGGGGGTGTATGGGACCCTACTGGTAGTACTATACCGCATACATCCCAGCCTCAATTTTGATTTAGGAGTCCCTTAACGACCATCGGTAAGATATGAGGAATTGCAGATTTTCGTTGTATTTTTGCAAAATGGGCAGAACGGGAATTACGAGCGGAAGTGTCAATAAAAACCCCTGCTCATGTCGGTAAAGGAGGACAAAAGAGCAGGGGCGGGTCTAAGTGAAAAAGTCATTGTGATTATAGACCTTTTTGTTAGCGAGGTCAGGGCCAACTTCTATGATACCCCTCAAGACGAGTTCGCCGTTGAGATGGCCTGTGAGAGGCCTTAAACATAACCACATCAAGAATAGATACACACTCATAATCCAGATATTTTCCTTGACGGGAAGGTGGCTGATGTGGTATAAACAAAAATAGTAAACCCAGCCCCTGCCACAGGGGCTAGGTAAAGCCTGTGCCTGTGCAGCCGGGCATCTGTGGATTGTGGTCATCCTGCGGGCACAATTCTTACAGTTTTTCGATAGAGGAGGAGTTATTATGAATTATGTAAAGCACAGAGTTGGAAGGGAAACTTTGTGCTTCGCAGGCAAAATATTTTGCATTTCAACTAACAACCTATATTTATTTTTTGAACCCCGCCCGTCGAAGACGGGGCGGGGTGAAGGAGGATTATTATGTTTGAGAAAAAATCTGTAAAGTCCTTACTCTGTATAGTAGTAGCACTTAGTCTTTCAGCTACTGCAACCATGGGGGCCGATATTTTGTTTCTCACCTCATTTGACCCCACCCACATGCCCGGAGACGATGCGCTCAAAGCATTCATTGAAAGCCTTGGACACACGGTAACGTATTTTGATGACGGTGAAGATGAAGCAACCACTGAGGCCGCCGCTGCTGCCGCGGATTTGGTCTTTATGTCCGAATCGGTAGGCTCCAGCCAAGTTAATAACGAAATCACAGAGATTGAAGTACCTATGGTCATCACCGAGAGCTATGCCTGGGACGAGATGGGTCTGACACACGGCGGTGGCCAAGCCCAGAATGTGGTCACCACAGACGTAGAGATCATTGACCCTGGACACTATCTGGCCGCAGGCTTCAGCGGGACCGTAACCGTTCTCACTGATATTACGGGCGCTCGAGGCCCAGCTCGCTTTGGCAATGGTATCGCAGGGGATGAGGCCGAAGTCATTGCAACAGCCACACTTGTTGACGGGCAGACCTACGATTTTGTTTTTGTTTACGAAAAAGGAGCTGCAGTGGCCCAAGCTCCTGCGGATGGCAGTGACCCGTTTGCACCGGATGTCCGTGTTTGTCTGGGCTTTGATGAGCAATCGTACGTTGTATGGAATGAGAATGCTTTTACACTGCTTGAAGCGGCGATTAACTACGCGCTGGGTATGGCTGGACCGCTGACGCAGGCTCGGAGCCCCCGCCCGCATGAAGGCGCCATAGATGTGCCACAGGATGCGGTTCTTAGCTGGAAGCCTGGAATCTATGCTGACAAGCATGATGTGTATTTCGGAAAAGTTTCCGACGATGTCACCGAATCCAGCAGGACCAATCCGCAGGACGTATTGGTCGGCCAAAACCAGGAGGATACTACTTATGCTCCCCCCGGCCTTCTCGAATTCGGTCAGAGCTATTACTGGCGGGTCGATGAATTCAATGATACCGAGCCGAATAGTCCATGGAAAGGCAATACTTGGAGCTTTAGGGTAATCGACCATTTTATCGTGGACGATTTTGAGGACTACAACGACTATTCGCCCGACATTATATATGAAACGTGGTTAGACGGATGGGAGGTCGAGGAAAACGGATCTACTGTTGGCTATCCTGACGCTCCTGCTGCCGAGCAGAATATTGTCCACGGGGGCAAGCAGGCGA
>Ga0209427_10005335_pt1 | contig 14750 bp, 14 predicted proteins | sample DeeMarSWOR136_30_FD_187465 | JGI IMG/M metagenome (GOLD analysis project Ga0209427, IMG submission 187465) | Marine sediment microbial communities from White Oak River estuary, North Carolina - WOR-1-36_30 (SPAdes) (version 2) | ecosystem: Environmental > Aquatic > Marine > Intertidal zone >...
CTTAGGTGTCACATCAGGCTCACAAATTCATCAATAACGGGTCACATATTTTTGAACCGGCCTGGGGGGGAAGGAGCCTAGAATGACACTAAGGAAAAGGAATCAGAGGTGGCAGGACTTGGAGCCCCAGCTAAGGACAGAGGCAACCCCCTTGGTGTATCAGATGGTCATTACCGAGTTGCGACCTTGTCGCCAATGATGCTGAAGGTCACAGGGATATCATCGTCTCCTCCAGATAGAGGGGCTACATACACCGTGGAGAAGACACCCATACGCTCCAGAGCCAAAAGGTAGTCGGCCACACTTGATTCTCTATCGGCGTCACCACCCAGACTTATCTGCTCAGCCGCTTGCTGTATCGACGTGATATGAACTCCCTCAGGGATCTCATCAAGAACAAGCTGCAAGCTGTCTGACAGATTGCTTGTGGCGAGTGCAGCGAGGATAGACTCGCGCTCTTCCTCAAGCCTGTCCGCCTCGGCCTCCGCATCATCAATAGCGGCAGCCGTGGTTATCGTGACTTCTCTCATCTGGTCGATCTGTCGATTGACGCTGATTAGCTCATCTTGGATATCGGCAATGTTCGCTTCGCCGCCTATTTTCCACTGGTACATAAAGAACACGTGAGCTATGAGTGCCATTGCTATAAGCGGATAAAGTATTTTGCCTGGCGATATCTGTTGCGGCCCACATCTTTGCGGAAGCACGTTAGGATTAACAACTTGAAGAGGAGCAGTACCAGGATTAGCAGTCTTTCTTGACGAGGCCTGTCTAAGAGCAAGGCCAATATTGACGGCATATTGAGAGACCGGTAAATTAGGAGGACATTTAAGGGGAAGTGCTAACGTCTCAATGGGGTTATCTATTGTCGCTTTGACCAGATCGCAAGCAGTGGTGTCGTCAGCCAGTAGGCCGGTCAGAAAAACCGGTGTCGTCGGCCCCAGAGGATGCTCGGGGTGGCTGCTGTTGTAGAACTCCAAAGTGCGAGCAAGCTCGCCTGTCAGCTGAGGAACCCTATCTTCCAGTATCATCCCCTCGCTTCTTGAGGTAACGGTTCGCATGATCATGGGGATTCCGCCAACTACCACCACTAAGTCAAAGGTCTCAGGCTCCAGATCGATGATCAGTGCTTCTTCTCGATTCACTGCTCTTGCCAGCGCCAGAGGCTTGAGGTTTACGATATCCGGTCTTATGCCGGCCTGTCCCAGGGTTCGAACCTCGGTGTCAAGTATGTCTCGCGGTACGCCGATGACGAAGAACTGCTGCTCGGAGTCTTTGGCATCAAGGAGATGCTGAGATAGGTATAACTCTTCCAAAGAGACAGGCATTTCTCTCTCTGCCTCATGATGTATGGCCTCGTCCAGCAAATTCGACTTTATCTTAGGCAGGCTGAATATCCGGAGGGCGGACCGCTGGCCAGTCAGGCTGGCTATCACTCGACTTCTAGGGAGCTTCTCTTCCATAAAAAGAATGTTGATGGCCGAACTCAGCCCTGCACTGTCAGCGATAAGGCCCTGACTAACAAGCCCAGGCGCCAAAGGCAAGCTGCCCCAGCGCAGCACCCGCTTTCCTCTCACTACGACGTATCTGACTTCGTTTGACTCGATATTCAGGGTAACAATGCTTCTGGAGAACACGGAGAAAAACCTCCCACTTAACAATAGACTTCTTCAAAGTCGCGGATAGAAGACAGAGAAACTCATGCTGGGATCATAGGAGTCCCCAGCCTCCTCGATGATAATCTCATCCACAGTGATTGCCTTAATCGCTCCCTTTTCCAGATCGTGTATAAAGGTTACCAGATCATGAAGACTGCCCTTCACCTGTAGATCAATAGACAAGGTCGAATATGTTTGACCGTCCATCTCTTCATCCCCCTCAGGCTGTGTGCTGACCTCTACGACGTTGACTTTGCTCTCGCGGGCTACCTGAAGTACGCCGTTCAGGATGCCACCGCTGCTGAGTTTGTCGGGAGAGTAAGCTTGCTCGACTATGAGCCTAGCCTCTGCGCTTTCCAGTTGCTCTTCCGCAAGCCTGGTCTTTGCCAGCGTCAGTTGCTCCTCCAGGCTGGAGGCGTTGCCGCTGTACTCCGTGAGCGCCCCCTTGGCTGCAGTAAGCTCAGAAGCCAGCGATCCCTGTTCACCCTGCTGCTGGAAATACATCACTGCCAGTACAACATCGGCTGCCAGGGCAGCAATACAGACCAGCAAAGCCACGGTAGAGAACTTAACCTTCAACCATCCCCCTTCTTCATCGGGAAAATAGACTTCAAGCCAATCATTCCTATTGCCGTTCCATCTGCCAAGCGCGGATGGAAACAGCGCCGGCATCTATGACTATGTCTGCACAGATCTCTTCGTTACCAGCGGTGGAAACAATCTCACAGCCAATGCTGCTGGTGTCAACAATCCTCAAGTCATCGACGTAGAAGTAGTCATTATTGTTATCCATACCTGACTCAAAGGCGATCCAGAACTCGCTTGACATAGTATACGTCGATAGATCGATATCACTGAGATGATAGGTATCGTCATCATCAGTGTCAGTCCAGGTCTTGACTGTGGTCCAGTTGGTGCTATCGGGGCTCACCTTGCAGTACATTTCGTCACCTAGCTCAAACCGGTCGACCTTGGCCTGAAACTGGAGGTGGAGACCAGACCGCCCGGAGAGATCCGCAGCCCGTTTCACGTAGCTGTTGTCGTCCCTCATTATTAGGTGATAGCTTCCCTCGTATGGACTTCCAGTTCTTTTTATTGTTGCGTCACCAGTGTGAGTCCACTCATCGAGCCATCCACTGCCCCCAGACCAACCGCCACTCTCAAAATCATCGCTGGCTATGATCACCTCGTACCTGGTTACAGTAATAGTTGGCTCGATATTGTTGACCGATTCGCTGACGGAATGGCTTGCGCTGTCCCCGGGAGCAGTCAACTGGGCAGCAAGAGAACCGTTGGTTAAGGCCCAGATTGCATCCTCGACACCCGCATCGGAAGAATACAGTTGTAGTATTGAACTTCTGTAGGTTCGTGAAGCGATGCTGTGTACACTCACACTTTCTAGGAACGGCGTTATAAGGAGAACGCCTACGGCTAAGGCGGCTAAAGCTAGAGGTAAAGCCTGTCCCTTTTCATCTTTCATGATTATTCCTTAAGATAACTCAGGCTGTTGGTCGCAGGTAAACCTTGTATGCCGTTTGTTCACTTACTTCCCAGCGGCCTTGCGGCGAAGAGGTTATTGCACACGTGATAACCCTCTGTGCCGAGATCGAGAATCCAACGGATGATATGTGTCGGGCCACAGTTGTTACTGTGCCATCGTGATTTCGCTGAAGGTTGGTACCCGAAAGAGAGTATGTGACGGTGTGAGACTGTCCCCCGTCGGTCCAACTCAGTGTCATGGTCTCAACAGGGTCAGCCCCCTCGATGAGACTGGTTGACTGCGCTCTCTGTCCGTCCCGGGTAATCCAGAACCCTGCGTTTTGTACGTCATGCAGGGCTCTATATTGCTCGTTACCCTGCTCAGTGGTCTGCCAGAACAAGAATATGGATGATCCCAGTACACCGATAATCATCGTTGCGATCCCAGCAGCTAACAGGATCTCAACCAGCGTTACTCCTCTCTCGTCAGTGCTCATCTTCATCTGTCCGTCTTGAAACCTTCCATTGTAAAGGTGTTACCATCGTAGGTGACGGTTACTGTGATCTTCTGTATGTCGGTGTCGCGGCCGCTGATGGACGTGGCGTTGGCCGAGATAGAATAGCCGGATGGCGCAGCTATGGTGGCATAGGAAGCAGGGGCAGTGAGATATGCTAGTCCCTTGGTATACTCCATTTGCGCCCTGGCCAGATTCTCCGCTGTAATGCGACCATCGCTTCTCTGGACAGCCATAGAACCTGTCGAAAGAGCTGCAAGGAAGGCAGTAATCGCGATTGCCACGATCGCCACAGCGATTAGAGTTTCGACCAAACCCACGCCTCTATCGCTTGAAAGACCAATTTCTCTCTCCGCCTTGCACTGCACCCTGTTCACCGGCATCCTCTCTTACCTCATGCCCCGTGTTATCATATAGACCCCATGATGGAGTAAATCGGCATGATGACTGAAACCGCGATGAAAGCAACAATCAGGCCAAGTATTAGAATCGAAATAGGCTGCAGCATTGACAATAACAAATCGACCCTTTCATCCACCTCTTGCTCATATAATTCAGCCACCGTTGTCAGATCCATCGTAAGCGTGCCTACTTCCTCTCCAACCTTCACCATCTGAACCAGTAGCGGAGGGAATAGTTCGTTTGGAGCCATCGACTGAAAGAGCCCACGTCCTTCAAGGATTTGCGTTCGGATATCCTCAAGGGCTTTGCGGATGACAGTATTCTGGGTGGACTGGATGACCAAATCCATTACCTCGATCATTGGCAGTCCTGCATCTAACGATACCGACATCGTGCGACTGAAGTGAGCCATTTCGCGCTGGGTCACGATTGGGCCAATTAGCGGAATTCTCAATAGCAGCCCGTCAAATCTCTCCCGGCCAGCAGGGGTCTTAACGCCCCAGACAACCAAGAGCACGGTACCAATTATCGCTAGCAGAACGTAGAGCCAATACCCTGTAACAAAGCCAATGATGCTGACAAAAACCTTGGTTATCAAGGGCAATTCCGCCTCAAATTCGTTGAACATGTCAAGAAGGGGAGGCAAGGTGAAGGTAACAAGAATAGCGACCACTCCACAGGCCACTAGTAGGATTAGCGCAGGATAGATCATAGCCTTCCTAACCCTCTTTAGAGCTGCCTTCTCCGTTTCTATGTACTCAGCTACCTGCCTGACGACGACCTGGAGGTTTCCCGTCCTTTCGCCCACCGTCACCATGCGGCTGTAGATCGCGGGAAATGCCTGAGAGTGCCTGCTGATTGCGTCAGCGAAGGAGCTGCCCTCCTGAAGGTCCTGGATCATGGTGGTTACAATTTCCTTGAAGGCAGGGTTTCGAATCTGGCCCCTGAGTATTTGCAGGGCGTTGAAGGCATTAATACCCCTTTCCACCAGGGTAGCGAACTGTCGTGAGAAGGCAATAACGTCACGGGGCTTGACGCCAAAAAGGGTCGGCAGTGCCCGATGGATGTTAAACGCCGGCCTGGTGGCTTTCAGGCTGACTATGCGGTACCCTGACTGCCACAGTCTCTCTTTCGCCAGGTCCTCTGTACCGACGTCAATCGTACCCTCCACTACCCTTCTGTCTCCGGTATAGGCTATATATTTGTAGGGCATGACTTGCTCTCCAGCACAAACCTCTATCTCACGTTAGCCAATAGAGGAGAAATTCCTCTGCACTTCTTGTACGGTGGTAACCTCCTCTCTCACCCTGAGCATTGCGGTGTGTCTCAGGCTTACCATTCCTTCCTTCAAGGCTTGTGCCTTGATGTCGCCTGCACTGGCGCCTTTAAGCAGCAAACGCCTGATCTCCTCGCTCAAAGGCAGAACCTCAAAGACCCCCGTTCTCGTTAGGTAACCGGTGCCGGCACAGAAATTGCATCCGGTTCCGTGATAAAACTGCGTTTGCTCCTGACCTATTACCTCCTCATAGGCAATTCGCTCTTCCGTTGAGGGCTGGTAGGGCTCACGACAATGGTGGCAGATTCGGCGAATTATCCGCTGGGCGACAACTCCAACCAGTGCGGAGCAAATAAGATACGGCTCGACTCCCAGGTCCATCAGTCTGAACAGTACGCCAACAGCATCGTTAGCGTGGATACAGGAGAGCATCAGATGCCCGGTTAGGGCGGCTTGAACCGCAATTCTTGCTGTGTCAGCATCGCGTATTTCGCCCACAAGGATGATGTCAGGGTCGAGGCGCATTAGCGCCCGCAGGCCGGTGACGAAGGTTATCCCCGCCTTGGGATTGATCTGAGTTTGCTTGATATCGGTAAAGCGGTACTCTACCGGGTCTTCAATAGTTATAATATTGCGCTCATTTCGGTCGAGCTGGTTTATTGAGGCATAAAGGGTGGTGGTCTTGCCTGACCCGGTGGGACCGGCCACTAAGATCATGCCGTAGGGGCTGCTAAGCATATCCTGGTACTTCTTGAGGGTATCTGGCAGGAAGCCGAGTTCAGATAGGGTGAAAAGCGGCAAAGATTTATCCAGGACGCGCAGAACGATTGTTTCGCCGTATTCAGTCTCACACGTGGCGGCACGAATGTCTGCCTCCCGTCCCTCTGCCTCAAACGAGAACTGCCCGTCCTGCGCTTGCCTATGTTCAGAGATGTCCATCTCAGCCAGAATTTTCACCCGGGAAAGCAGCGGTTCCAGGGTGCTCAGAGGCAGAGACATCGCATCATGGAGAATGCCATCAACCCGGTAGCGAATTCGAACCCTGTTCTGCTGGGGTTCGATATGAATATCCGACGCGCGTGCTTTGAGGGCCTGGGCAATGAGCAAGTCCACTGTCCGTACAACGGGTGTCTGGGCAACAGTGTCCCCGGTGATGGCAGCCGCAGTTTCTGCACGTGGCCTGGGCGCACTTGGAAATTGCTTGACCTGTTTCTCGATCTCACCCTGCGCTTTGTAATTGAGGTCAATAGCCTCCTGTATTTGGGCGGGAATACCAACCGCTGGCTGCACTCTCATCTTCGCCTGAGCAGCAACATCTTCGGTGGCGCGAATATCTCCGGGGTCTGCCATAACCACCACCAGAGAATCATCGATGACATCCAGCGGCACGAGAGTGTGCTTTCTAGCCAACTTCTCGGAAACCAATCGCAAGGCGTTGGGCTGAACAACGTGAAGCTTCAAGTCGATAATGGGCATGTTCAGTTGGAGACTGAGCGCCGCTGCCATTCCCTCGGGCGTGAGCAACCCTTGCTCGATTAGAATTTCACCGAGCTTGCGACCCTGTTTCTGCTGTAGCTTGAGTGCTTCCTCCAGCTGCTCAGCGGTGATCTGGCCTGTCTCAACAAGCGCCTCGCCGAGACGTTTCCTCAGGGTTGTCCTTGACAATTGGTCTGCATTAACCATTGTCAATAGTCCTCCTTCCCTTCATGGCCTTGTAGCCCGCCTGGCTGCTCATTCACCCAGATCACTGGACATCTCGCGGATCTTATTAGCCTCAGCCTTGATCCTGCCTATGTCACTCTCCATAAACAATCTCCACCCTCTTCTATCCTTGTGTGGCACGTCCTCAAGGATGCCTATCTTTAGCCAGCGAAAGAAGGTGCTTCTGCTTACACCTGCCATCTGACACGCTTCCAACGTTCTATAATAGGTTCGGTCATTGATTACCGTAGGCATGTGGCAAGACCTCCCAAGCCGTCTCAACACGGCTAACTGGCGAGAATCCCACACTCTGCCAGTTTCGAATTCACCTGCTTTTTCAGGGCCCGCGACTAGTCACTAGTAACCCGTGCTATATTGAGTAACTGTCCCATCTGTGGCGACATAGTAGGTGCCCTTTGTGGTGGCAGATCGCAGGTACTTGGTGCCACTGCTGGGACACAGAGCCCAATCCCCATCACTGTACGGGAATGCGCTCATATCACTGGTGGCTTCTCCCGTTGTGTCAACAAGCGCATTTGCCGTCGAAGTGACAGGGCTGGTTGTGGCCAAGCTGGCCACTTCTTGGGCAGACATCAGGGCGTCTATCGCTGCCTGGACGTTTGAGAGTTCAGCAGCAGCGGCATCCGTCTGAGCACCACCCCTGAGCGAATTAACAACAGGTACAGCGATTGCCGCTAGCATCGCCAGGATGCCGACCGCCAGAAGGACCTCCATCAACGTAAATCCGCGCTTGCCCCTTAGAAACCTCTTCATACTTTCACCCCCTTTCACCGTTGTAATATCCCTGCACTCACCATTTGTCTTCATACACATACCCTTCGACTGCTTTCTATCGCAACCTTACTCTTACACTAACATGCCTTCTATTGCCCCCTCAATAGTTAATTTGGGTAGTCAGGCATAGTCTTTTCGTACTGCAATCGCTGAAGATGAAAACGTTTCTCTGGCGGTTCTGAGGACCTTCTGGAGTGGTGACCTATTCACCTCGTATCGATCGTTTTTCCCTTCAGAAGCCATACCTCCATATCCGATTCGAGCATTCTGGCGCGCGAGTCATCCCACCAGTGGAATAGGCTGCTGTCCCATGCGTACAATGCATTGTCCCGATCAGCTGCTACATTGACTTACACGCGCGCCATATTGTTGCCCACCAAGACGGCGAAGAGTATCAACAGCAGTATCTGGCTAGATGCGAGTAGCTTCACAAGAATAAAGGGCCATACGTTTTCACGTAAGGTACAATTGGGGCTGTCGAGGGCTTGATTGGTGCTGAGTTGAGGAGAAGGTAGGCTCTGTCTTCCTTTTTAGGCGGGCTGGTATATGCCCGTTACTATCGTTTCACATCCACTACTTCTGCTTTGCCAGGAACTCCAAAACTGCCTGATTGAACTTTTCCGATATCTCCCCTGAGAATGCATGCCCTCCACCGTCTAGGATGACCAGCTCAGCACCCGGGATACCGGCTGCTAACTCTTCTGAGAGTTGTACTGGTGTCAGAATGTCCTCCCTGCCAACGAGCACCAGGGTCGGAGCCTTTATCTGGTCAAGACGATCCCGCGTATCGAATCCTGATACTGCCGCAAGCTTTCGTTCATAAGCATATAATGGCTCATGATAGGGGTTTGCCACCATACCATCAAACACCAACTGAACATTCTCAGGGACCTCAAAGAATTTATCTGTAAATAACCAGAACAATTGTATTCTGATTTGGTTCTCTCTGCTGACCCCTTCATGAGCCATCATAGATAGTGTCTTTAAGGCGTGGAAAGAGCGGGGATAAGGTCTGCCCAGCGTGGCCGCTAAAATAAGGCTCTTCACCCGATGAGGATACTTGAGAGCGAATTCCTGTGAAATACATCCACCCATGGATAACCCCAGTATATGAACCTTATCTATATTCAACGCGTCCAAGAGTCCTGCTGTATCATTAGCCATCATCTCAATAGAATATGGTATATCAGGAGCATCTGTGCGTCCGGAGCCACGGTTGTCGAAAGCGATAACACGATATTTCTTTGAAAACTCGACTATTTGCAGAATCCAACTTGTTAAGTCAGCGCTAAGGCCTGCAATCAGGAGCAATGGCTCCCCTTCTCCATAGGTCTCATAGTAGATGTTAATACCGCAGACTCTTGCTGTAGGCATGTCTCCCTCTCGCTAATCGAAGTGAAGCTATTCTATCACGGAAATTCCTTGGTGGCCACACGCAGGGCACACACCCCGTATAGCAGGCTTCTTGTTATTCTCGTCGATAACTACATTCTCTGCTGTGTCACAGCAAAAACGCTTATTGGGGCTGTATTCCGTGCTCCCCAGACCCTGACGGTTGCCCTGAAAGCGATCAACCCGCTATGCGACATCAAAGAATAGTACCTTCTTCCCCTGCGCGATTAGACCTTTGGGCGATTGATAATATACGTTAAGGCATGATAGGCTGTGAGCAGCAACGAGTATCGCGGCATAACAAATGGAGAACGAAGGTAAGGCTGTGCGCTAGTCAAGATGGGGCGAAGGCGGACAGCAAACCACGACCGGGGATCCCCTTCTTTTGAGAAGGCAAGAAGATAAATCGGAGAGTGGCATAATGTCAAAAGCAATGTCAAAAGCAGCAGAAAGCAGTGCCTTAGCTAGTCACAAAGGTGGCCCGCGCAGGGTCCCGATACGTAAGTGGATGGAGGAGGCACGGCGATACAGCGAAGAGTATTTTCGGGCGTTCATCGAAAACTCCCCAGATGCCATCGTGATTCTGGATAGTGACGGAAACCTACGCTACACAAGTCCTTCCATAGAACGCGTGTTTGGACTTGAGCTGGAAGAGCTTATTGGCAGGAGTTCCTTTGACTTTTTTCATCCAGACGATATGCCAAGTGTAGCCGAGGCTTTTGCCCAATTGCTCCAAAATCCTGGTTCCACTCTGCAAATTGAGGTACGTGTTCAGCACAAAGACGGCTCGTGGCGTGCCTTTCAAGCCGTTGGCAACAGCCTTATCCATAATCCGGCTGTGAAGGGCATCGTTGTCAATTTCCGCGACATCACCGAGTATAAGAGAATAGAGAAAGAGCTAAGAGAATCAGAAGAGAAGTTGAACCGTTATCTAGAAGGCAGCCCGGATGCTATTTGCGTCACCGATTTGAAGGGAACGATATTGTATGTAAACGGAGCAGCGGAGCGACTGATGGGGTACTCAAGGGAAGAATTTGTAGGGAGGAATTTTCTCAAACTCGGTCTTCTTGCCCCAGCGCATACGTCAAAGCCAACCGAGTGGCTGGAAGCTAGGGGGGATGAAAGACAATTCAGGCCGGATGAGTTTGAATTGATAAGGAAAGATGGAAGTCGAGTATTCACTGAGGTATCCACATTGTCCGTATCGCCAGAAGGAGAGGGGGACAAAACGGAGATCATAGGAATCGTCCGCGACATCACCGAGCGCAAGCAGATGGAGGAAGCGCTGCGAAACAGCGAAGAATATTTCCGGTCGCTTACCGAAAACATCTCGGACGTCATCGTGGTCCTTGGCAGCGATGGAAGCATCCACTATAAAAGTTCATCCCTCGATCGTATGGTGGGGGAAGGGCGAAAGGACAAGGATATCTTCGAGTTTGTTCACCCCGACGATATGGCAGATGCAGCCGAGACCTTCACTCACCTGATGCAGAATCCCGGCACCACTATGCACAAAGAGATACGTGGTCAGCATAGAGACGGCTCGTGGCGCAACTTTGAGGTGGTAGCCAAGAACCTTTTGGACAATCCCTCGGTCGGAGGTATTGTTGTCACCTGGCGTGACATCACCGAGCGCAAGCGGGGAGAAGAAGAGCGGCAAAGGTTGAACGCAGTACTCGCGGAGAAGAATAAGGAACTAGAGCAGATCATCTACGCCACCTCCCACGACCTGCGGTCTCCCCTGGTGAACATCCAGGGTTTCAGCAAAGAATTGAATTACTCCCTTCGAGAACTGGTTTCTATTCTACAAAACGAGGATATTTCACCAGCGGTACGGGAGAAACTTTCCCCCATCATCGAGTCGGATATTGCCGATGCCCTTACATACATTCAGGCGAGCATGTTGAAGATGGATTCCTTGCTTTCGGGCCTGCTACGGATTTCACGTCTGGGGCGGGCGGCGCTCAATTTTGAGCAGTTGGATATGAACCAGATGCTGTCCGAAATAGTAAAGGGGAATGAATATAGGCTAAAAGAGGCCAAGGTGACCGTAGAAGTCGGTGATCTGCCCCCTTGCACTGGCGACGGTGTGCAAATCAACCAGGTTTTCTCCAATCTCGTGGATAACGCATTGAAATACCTCGACCTCAGCAGGCCGGGGATAATAAAAATCAGCGGGCGAGCGGAGGAGAGCCAAGTTATCTATTGTGTTGAGGACAATGGTATCGGTATTCCAGAGAAGGAGAGAACGCAGGTCTTCGAGATATTCCACCAGATTGATCCCGGAACCAGTAGCGGTGAGGGGCTGGGGCTGAGCGTCGTAAGGAAAATCCTTAGCCGACACGGCGGAAGGGCATGGGTCGAATCAGAGCCTGGCGTTGGGAGCAAGTTCTTTGTATCACTGCCAGCTATCAAATAACATAAACGAAGGAGAGGGGAATCATGCAAAAAGAGATGGTTATACTTATTGCCGAGGATGACATGGGACATGCCGCCCTGATCCAGAAAAACCTCAGGCGGTCGGGCATAACCAATCAGTTCATCCACTTCAAGGATGGGGAACAAACCCTGGACTTCCTCTTCCGCAGGACGCAGGAGCCTCGTTTGGTGAGCGGGACACCCTACCTCTTGCTGCTGGATATTCGGATGCCCAGGGTTGATGGGGTGGAAGTCCTAAGGCAGGTGAAACAAGACCGGGAACTGAAGAAAATGCCTGTGATAATGCTCACCACGACGGATGATCCCCGGGAAGTTGAGAACTGCTACAGTCTGGGGTGCAGCAACTACATCGCCAAACCCGTAGATTACGATAACTTCGTGCAGGCCATCCAGCAACTTGGGCTATTCCTATTGGTTGTGAAGGTGCCAGGGATCGATGGAGACACTCCACCTAACTGAGGATACCCCTGGGGTCGGCGGCACCATTCTCGTGGTCGAGGATGACGAAGGGCTATGCCGCCTGATCAAAAAAAACCTTGAAAGAGCGGGTTTTCAAACCGACTCTGCAGCAAACGGTGCAGAAGCGATTGAAAGCATTAGCAGAGAGCGCTATGTGCTACTCCTATTGGATTACAACTTGGGTGATATGACGGGAAAGCAAGTGCTGGAGAGCCTCGGGGAGACACAGCGCCGGATTCCCTTCATAATGATGACAGGCCAGGGGGATGAGAGGATTGCAGTAGAGATGATGAAGCTTGGCGCCCGCGACTATATTGTAAAGGACGCTGGTTTCATGGATCTCTTGCCACAAGTCGTAGTACGGGTGTTCAAAGAGGTGGACTCCGAAAGGAGACTGCTGGAAGCAGAAGCCAGACTGCGCGAGAGCGAAGAGAGACTGAGGGACTTATTTGATAGTGCCAATGATTTGATACAGAGCGTGAACATAAACGGGAAGTTTGTTTATGTAAACAGAAAATGGCTGGAAACGTTGGGTTACACAAAGGAAGAACTCGAGGAACTGAAGCTGACGGATATCCTTCGAGAGGACCAGATACCCCATTGCATGGAGCTCTTTGAAAAGGTGTGTGGCGGTGAATCGTTTGAAAAGGTAGAAACCGTTTTTATGAGCAAAGGGGGTCGCGAAATCTATGTCGAGGGGAATGTTAATGCGAGACTCGAGGATGGTAAATTCGTTGCAACAAGGGGCATATTCCGTGACATCACTGAGCGTAAGCGGGCGGAGGAAGCCCAGCGCGAACTCGATCGTATGAAATCCGAGTTCATATCCAGTATCTCACATGAGCTGCGCACACCGCTGCAGTCAATTATGGGCTTCACCAAGCTGATGCTGCGTGACAAAGTCCCTGCCCCCGAGACACAAAGAGAATTCCTGGGCATCATAGATAACCAGAGCGAGCGTCTCGCTGGGCTGATCAATGATTTGCTTGATGTCTCGCGAATAGAGTCAGGCCGTTTCAGTATCCAGAAGCAGCCAATCTTGATAAAGGACGTGATCCACGGCGCGGTACAGGAACTCGATAGTCTTGCTCGTGAGAAGGGAATCGTAATCGTGGAAGATATGCCAGCTACGCTGCCCGAGGCAGAGGCAGATGAGATACGACTGGGGCAAGTGATGGTCAATCTGCTGGGCAACGCCATTAAATTCAGCGAGGGTGGCAGCGAGATCACCGTGAGAGCAAAACTCAAGCACCACGAGATTCTGGTTCAGGTCTCTGACCGTGGTATCGGGATTCCTGCCGAGGCTATTCCTCATCTTTTCGAAAGGTTTTACCAGGTAGATGGCTCGATGACGCGCAGCAGTGGTGGCAGCGGCCTCGGCCTCTATATATCAAGTCAGATCGTTGAGGCACACGGCGGCCGTATCTGGGTGGAGAGCGAAGTTGGCAAGGGAAGCACTTTCAGCTTCACACTGCCTCTAAGCCCCACAGACCATATTGGAGATAGGTCACATGAAGAAGAGAATACTGCTTGTCGAGGATGACCCTAGCGCTGCTAGGCTCGTAAGCTATACCCTGGAGCAAGAAGGCTATGAAGTCCTGACTGCACCAAATGGTGTGGAGGGGCTGAGGAAAGCCCGCGAGGAGGAACCAGACCTGCTCGTCCTCGACGTTATGCTGCCTGGCCTGGATGGTTTTGAGGTCTGTCATCGCTTGCGTTCTGAGCCTCAAACCGCCAAACTGCCCATTCTGATGCTTTCGGCCAAGGCTCGAGAAGCAGATAAGGCCACTGGGATCAATGTTGGCGCTGATGACTATCTGAGCAAGCCGGCAGCTCCAGATGAGATAGTGGCCCGCGTGGCGAATCTGCTAGCAGAGAAAAATGCTGCCAACTCAGAATAGGCCCATCCCTGGCTCGGAAAAGACACGTTTGTGATCTCCAACTCGGCCCTGGCTATTCTATCCCGGAGCCACGAGGTGCAACTTGGCAACTCCGGTGCGAAAACGCAGGGAATCAACATTACAAATATAGTGCCACCCAATGCCAAGCCTGCCAGGACTGAACGCTTCCATAACCTATGGCGTGAAAGACGTCTCAGCCTCTGCACTTCGAGGTGTTGCTTCCGCAGTGGCAAGCCACGCTAGAAAGCTGCTTACTCGCTCAGTCCGTAGAGCCAGTTTGCTCCCGGATATCTAAAACGAAAAAAGGGGCAACAAGTTAGGGGCGAGGCCTTGCTGAAATGGAAATTCCGAATACCAAGAGCAACAGAGCAAAGAAACGTTTGTGCCTGAACCTATCCTCGGGTGGCACGTTACTCAGCTTGAGCGGCCTTATACTCGATCAGTTCTAACATGATGCCGCCGAACCTGTCGGTGTTCAGGTAGGCGAACTCAACTCCATTGAGATTCTTGCGAAATACCACGTCGATCCCCTCCTTCGCCAAATCAGCCAGCTTAGCGTCAAGGTCATCCACCTTAAAGCGCAAATGATGGAGTCCCTCTCCTCTTTCCCTCAGGAACTCCGTGTGGATTGTCTCGCCCTCCAGAACCTGAATCAACTCGATCTCAATAGACCCCGATTGAGCGAAGGCTATCTTCAACCGGGCATCGCATGATTCGCCCCGGTAGAGACAGC
>Ga0209427_10005337_pt1 | contig 14747 bp, 13 predicted proteins | sample DeeMarSWOR136_30_FD_187465 | JGI IMG/M metagenome (GOLD analysis project Ga0209427, IMG submission 187465) | Marine sediment microbial communities from White Oak River estuary, North Carolina - WOR-1-36_30 (SPAdes) (version 2) | ecosystem: Environmental > Aquatic > Marine > Intertidal zone >...
CGGCACCTCTTTCAACTCCTCCGAAGCCTGAGCCCTGGCAGGGTCAATCCTTAAGATGTCGGTGGTTGTGGCAAACTGCAGTTCGTCCACAATCATTGTGTCAACATCCCCATCAGTAAGCACGGTCTCCAGGACCGCCCTCAGCATAGCCGGTGCCGGGAAAGGACCACCTACGTCCACCGGATTACGCACACTGGCACCAGCGGGAGGGACTATTGATGCCAGCTTCTTCTGAAGCTCGGCGGGAAACAGTGGCACAGAAAGCCCTACTCTCTCGCAGGCGTCGGCAGCTGCTACGCCTATTCCACCACCACCCCCCACCACGCAGACCCTGCGACCTCTCGGGGGAGTGATATGTAAAAAGGTAATCGTTGTGTCCAGAAGCTCCTCAAGGCTGTTCGCCCTGATGGCACCGGTCTGCTTGAAAACCGCATCCCAGACCGACTCCTCACCGCTTATAGAAGCAGTGTGGGACTGGGCTGCCCTGGCTCCCCCTTGAGTGAGCCCTCCCTTCCACAATATTACCGGCTTCTTCTTACAGACCTCCTGAAGCAATTTGAAGAACCTTGGTCCGTCTTTCACTCCCTCCATATAGCCGGTAATTACTTCTGTTTCCGGGTCCTGGTATAGATATTCCACAAGGTCGCACTCATTCACATCGCAGGCATTACCGTAGCTGATAATTTTACTGAACCTGACTCCCCAGCCGCTGGCCCGATTCGGTACCCTTATAGCATACCCGCCACTCTGGCTGATAAACCCCACCGGCCCGCTTTCCTTTGGCAAACGTTCGCCCGGTAGAATAGTAAGACCACCGGCGGGACTGTAAATGCCGAAGCAGTTCGGTCCAACTACACGAATCCCCTTGGCGGCAGTCCTGGCTATCTCGCTTTCAAGTCTTTTACCCTCATCTCCCGCTTCGCTGAAGCCGGCACTAAGTATCTGCGCCGCCTTTACTCCCTTCGCCAAGCATTCCTCAATAACCTCCGGAACCGCCCGTGCCGGAACAGCAATGGAAGCTAGGTCGATCTCATCCGGGATGTCACCAACTCTGGCATACGTCTCCAGCCCCAGAATTTCACTTTCCTGCGGATTCACCGCATAGAGCTTGCCTTCATAACCAAACGATAGCATTACCCGCAGGAATCTCCCTCCAAATTTCGACGGACTGGCCGAAGCCCCGATCACAGCCTGCGTTTTCGGGTAAAACATGGGGGCAAATTCCTCTAACCTGTTACTGGACATGTCGCCTTCCTCAAAGCTCAATGAATTTTCCAGACGGCAAGCACTTGGTGGAATAACTGATGGTCACGCCCTAGATAATACCTTAAGAGACTGGCTTAGTCAATTGCTGGCTAAGTCTTCATTTCCTGCCAAACCCTCCCTTGACAATTACATACCGCTCATTTAAACTCAGAAGTGGTATAAAATATTTTCCACATTTATATAAGAATATCGGCGGACGTAACATACCTTCGGCTACCAAAGGAGGATAGTCTGTGTTCAAGCTCCCCTTCGTCCCCCGCGAGGCAAAGTTCTTCGACCTCTTTGAGGATAGTGCCCGCAATATTGTAAAAGCATCCCAAGTATTGAAACAGCTGATTGATACCGGTGAGTGTGTTGAGCAGAGAGCCGAAGAAATAAAAGAGCTGGAACATATTGGAGACAATATTCTCCACGAGATAATCTACCGATTACACCGCACTTTTGTCACCCCCTTTGACCGCGAGGACATTGCTGCCCTGGCAAAAAGCCTCGATGATATCATAGACTTCATTGATTCCGTTGCTGGCAAGATGCTTCTCTATAAAGTAGGCCGTCCCGGTAATAGGGCTAAGGAGTTGGCTGATATCATAATCCAGGCAACAGAAGAGGTAGAAAAGGCAGTGCTTGACCTGCGCAACCGGACCAAGCTTAAGGAGATTCTTGTACGATGCGTGGAGATTAACCGCCTGGAGAACAATGCTGACGTGGTGTACCATGCAGCTGTAGCTGAGCTCTTTGATGACTCTACAGATATGGCCCACGTCATCAAGTGGCGTGAAATCTATGAGCATTTGGAAAGCGCCACCGATAGATGCGAGGATGTAGCTAATGTTCTTGAAGGGGTAGCTCTAAAGCATGCCTGAGGATTCCCTCGGTCTCCTTATCCTAATTATCATTCTGGCTGTTGGTTTCGGTCTTGTTAATGGCTTCAACGACGCCGCTAATGCTATCGCTACTGTAGTTGGTACCCGTGTCCTTTCCCCTCGTAACGCCATAATACTGGCTGCCTGTTGCAACCTGGCTGGTACCCTCACTGGCTTGGAGGTTGCCCGCACTATCGGTAAAGGTATTCTAATTCCCGACGCAGTCTCATATCTAACCGTCATCGCCGCTCTGGCCGCGGTTATCGTCTGGGGCTCCATAGCCACCTACTTTGGTTTGCCGATAAGCATAACCCATGGTTTCGTCGCCGGCCTGGCCGCTGCTGGAGTAGCCGTAGCTGGCACCGAAGCAGTTGCTTGGAATGTCATGGCACGGGTTGGCTCCTCGGTTGTTATTGCCCCAATCTTGGGCTTTATCGGTGGATTTGTTCTTATGGTTATCCTGTTATGGTTACTGCGTCGAACTGCTCCCGATATAATAAGAGTCGCTTTCAGTCGCCTGCAGTGGCTCACTGCCGCCTTTATGGCATATAGCCACGGTAAGAATGATGGTCAGATGCCAATAGGCGTCATAACTATGGCACTGGTAATTTATACCGGGCAAGCTACCCTGTGGGAGAACGTACCCTGGTGGGTAATTATTGTATCGGCCTTAGCCATCAGCTCAGGCACAGCCGTAGGCGGCTGGCGGGTTATTAAAACATTGGGAACACGAGTTACCACCCTCCGACCGGTTCACGGCTTCGCTGCTGAAGCAGCCGCCGCCACAGTCATCGAAGTAGCTTCCATCCAGGGCATACCGGTAAGCACAACCCATTGTATCAGCTCGGCTATTATGGGAGTGGGGGCTACCCGTCGTTTGTCGGCAGTACGTTGGGGGGTCGCCGGTAACATTGTCTCTGCCTGGATATTGACCTTTCCCATCTGTGGGGCGCTGGGCTACGCATTTGCTTTGCTGCTTAAGCTGATACTCTAACTATCTTAAATCAATTTGCCGCGGATTCACCCGGCATTTTTCCGCTGCAATAATAGCCTTTATTTCTGCCACCGCCTCATCAATCTCACCCCACTTATTCACTACCACATAGTCAAACAGAGGCAGGTGGTCTTTCTCTTCATTCGCCGTTTTCAGGCGCAGGTCAAGCTCGGAAGGTGATTCCGTATAGCGCTGCCTCAGTCTGGTGGCAAGCTCTTCCATTGACGGCGGCATAAGGAATATAAATACAGCCTGAGGGGCAATTTCTTTAATAGTCGCCGCTCCCTGAACATCAATCTTAACTATTGTATCTTCCCCTCTCTCCAGCGCTTCCTTCACCGCCTCCTTGGGCACGCCGTACCAGTTACCGTAGACATTTGCGTACTCAAGCAACTCTTTACTCTCAATCATTTCCCGAAATTTTTCCTGTGAGACAAAGTGGTAGTCCACGTTATCTCTTTCATTGGCCCGCTGAGGACGTGTCGTTAGAGTAGTAATATAATTAAGAGGATAATTCAGCTCTTTTAACCGGCTCAGCACTGCGTCTTTCCCCACACCTGAAGGGCCGGAAAGTACTACGAGTAATGGTCTTCTCGGTAAGTTGGATGTCGGCTCACTTTGACGAGGCACTTCACTCATCGCTTTGTTATAGCGTTAGCCTTCGTCATCGTCGTCTTGTATGGACTTTGGCTGACTCGCCTGCAATCTACCTGCAATGGTCTCTGGAGCAAGAGCCGCAAGAACAATATGACCGCTATCAATTACGATAACGGCCTTGGTCTTCCTTCCGTTGGTCATATCAATTAGCAGTCCCTTATTTCTACCTTCCTGGACTGTCCGTTTCGTGGGTGCTGAATTTGGCGAAGCTATGGCAACAACCCTGTTCATCACTATTATATTATTGAACCCAACATGTACCAACTCAATACCCATTTGTTATCACCTCGGAAGATTATGATTTGAATTTATTAAAACCACTAGCTCAAACAACCACTGGTGGCACATATGCTGTCTTGCAATGTTGGGTCCCTTGCAGGAGGTATATTTTACCACAACTTTGAAGAAATTTCCCTCTATCTTATACCTTTACCAGCAATTAAGCAACCCTTTAAAGGCTTGAACTGGGTGTTTTTTTTATGATAAACTACCTATGGTTGGATTTATCTGAGGCTAGAATATGCGTGACCAATTATTACCTATCCTTGAAGCATATGGTAAGAAAAGAGAAGCATTAATCCCCGTTTTACAGAAGGTTCAAGGAGAATTGGGCTATCTTCCCGAGGAAGCCATTTCAGAGATAGCCCATTTTTTAGGCATATCCACGAGCCAGATCTACGGGGTTGCCAGTTTCTATGCTCAATTTCGTTTCGAGCGACAGGGTGAACACACAATCAAGGTATGCCAGGGTACCGCCTGCCACGTCCGTGGCGGACGCCGTATCATGGCCACGGTAGCACAGGAACTCGGTATTCAACCCGGAGGAACCACTGAGGATTACAAGTTTAGTTTGGAGCGGGTAGCTTGCTTTGGCTCCTGCGCTTTGGCGCCGGTCATGGTCGTCGATAATACCGTCTATGGCAGAATGACTACCGTTAAGGCAAGACAAATCCTGTCTAGATACATGCAGGAACCGCAGGCTAATGAGTAATAGTATGGTTGAAAAGAACGACTCGGCTAACCGTCCCAGCTCCCAGACTCTACTGGTTTGTAAAGGGACAGGCTGCATAGCGGGTGGCTCCGATAATATATACAACGCTCTCCAGCGAGAGGTCGAATCAGCCGGACTGAGAAATGTTAAAGTTGATTTCGTTGGCTGTCATGGTTTTTGCCAGCGAGGACCCATCGTCGATATCGAACCGGAAGGTTATTTCTACACCGAAGTGCAGGTTGAGGATGTCGCCGAGATTGTCCGTTCCCACCTGGTCGAGGGACGTCCTGTAGAGCGGCTTTTCTATCATGACCTGGTAACCAACGAACCCATCCCCCTCTATCACAACGTTCCTTTCTACGAAAAACAGCATCGCATTATTCTCCGTAATTGTGGTCATATAAACCCGGAGAGAATTGACGACTACCTGGCTGCTGGCGGTTACCAGGGAATAAGAAAAGCCCTCCTCGAAATGACCCCTGAGCAGGTGATTGAGGAGATAAGAAAATCAGGTATTAGAGGAAGAGGCGGTGCCGGTGCTTCCACTGCTTTTAAGTGGGAAGCGTGCCGCCGTTCACCCGGCAACGAGAAGTACCTTATCTGTAACGCCGACGAGGGTGACCCCGGGGCATTTATGGACAGGAGTATCCTTGAAGCTGACCCCCACTCTCTCTTGGAAGGCATGCTTGTTGCCGGCTACGCGATAGGCGCTAATCAGGGATATATTTATTGTCGGGCTGAATATCCTTTGGCAATACACCGCCTGGAAATTGCCCTCGAGCAAATGAAGGAACATGGACTGCTTGGCGATAACATACTCGATTCTGGCTTCAAATTTCAAATAAATATCAAAGAAGGTGCCGGTGCCTTTGTCTGTGGCGAAGAAACAGCCCTGATGATGTCCATCGAGGGCAGCCGGGGAATGCCCCGCCCCCGCCCCCCTTTCCCGGCTGATAGTGGCTTGTGGGGTAAACCAAGCAATATTAATAATGTAAAAACACTGGTCTCGTCATGCCGAATAATCGAAGACGGAGCCGATTCTTTTGCCAGTATCGGCACTGAGAAGAGCAAGGGAACCGCCGTTTTTGCCCTTACCGGTAAGACCCGGAATTCGGGGCTGATTGAAGTGCCCATGGGCATGCCACTGGCTGACATTATCTTTGATATTGGTGGTGGTATCATTGGTGGCAAGCGCTTCAAGGCAGTACAGACTGGTGGCCCGTCGGGTGGTTGCCTTCCAGCCAACATGCTCGACCTTCCGGTAGATTATGAGTCTCTAGCTCAGGCTGGTTCCATAATGGGCTCCGGCGGCATGGTAGTTACCGACGAAGATACCTGCATGGTCGACCTGGCTAAATTCTTTATCGCTTTTACGCAGGATGAGTCCTGTGGCAAATGTGTCCCCTGCCGCGTCGGCACCAAGCAGATGCTCACCATACTGGAGCGTATCACCGAGGGTAAGGGGCAACCCGGTGATATTGACCTCCTCGAAAAACTGGCCCAGACAATCAAGGCAACCTCTTTGTGTGCCTTGGGAGGGACAGCACCCAATCCGGTCCTGACCACCATTCGTTATTTCCGCGAAGAATATGAAGAACATATCAATAAGAATTACTGTAGGGCCGGTGTTTGCGGAAAACTGGTCAAATCCCCATGCCAGAATGCCTGCCCCGCCGGTATAGATGTTCCCCGCTACATTCGTCTCATCGGTGATGGTAAATTCGATGAAGCTGTGGCTGTCATTCGAGAGAAAGTCCCCTTTCCGACAGTCCTCGGTTATGTCTGTGTACACTTCTGCGAGGCCAAGTGTCGTCGCGGTCAGCTTGAGGAAGCGGTAGCCATAAAAGAACTCAAACGCTTTGCCGCTGAGAGAGATAAGGGCCTGTGGAAGCAGAACTCCAAAATTCTCTCACCAACGGGTAAGAAGGTGGCTGTTGTGGGTTCGGGCCCGGCGGGACTGACCGCCGCCTTCTATCTGGCTAAACTTGGTCATAGTGTAACCGTTTTCGAGGCCTTACCCGTCGCCGGTGGTATGATGCGGGTCGGGATACCGCGCTATCGACTCCCCGCCGAGGTTCTCGACAAAGAAATTAAGGAAATAGAGGATTTCGGGGTAGAGATAAAGCTCAACACACGGATTGATTCCACCGATGACCTCTTCGCCCAGGGATATAATGCTATTTTCATTGGTATTGGTGCTCACCGCGGAACAAACATGGGAATCGAAGGCGAGGATACCCCCGGTATAATCGATGGCGCTGATTTTCTCAGGGAAGTCAGCCTGGGAAATGAAGTAAAAATTGGAGATAAAGTTGGGGTGATAGGAGGCGGTAACGTAGCCATAGATGCATCAAGAACCGCCCTCCGCCTTGGTGCTAAGGAAGTAACCATTCTATATCGCCGTACTCGTGCTGAAATGCCCGCCAGCCCCGAGGAGATAGAGGAAGCTATCAGGGAGGGAGTAAATATAGTCTATCTGGCAACACCTGTCACGGCTTCCAGAGTTAATGGCCGGTTAAATGTGGAATCTATCCGGATGCAATTGGGCAGGGTGGACCAGAGCGGTCGGCGTCGACCCGAACCGATGGAGGGCAGCGAGTTTACCGAAGAGTATGACACGATGATAAAGGCTATTGGCCAGGAATCGGTGACACCCGACGGGTTCGGGGTGGACGTTGGCCGGGGTGGTAGAATTCAGGTGGATGATGACACGCTGGCTGCTTCGAGGGAAGGTATATTCGCCGGTGGTGACGTGGTAACCGGACCAGCGTCAGTAATAGAAGCGATAGCTGACGGTCGGCAGGCCGCCATAGCTATTGATAAGTACCTCGGTGGTGAGGGTGATATAGATGAGGTGCTGGCTCCCGTGGAAGAGGTGCCTAAATACGTAGCACCCGAGATTGAAGGCGAGCAATATCGCCCCGAGGTAAATACTATGCCACTTGAGAAGAGGCTATCGTGCTTTGACCTGGTGGAGCTTGGTTTCGATGAGGATAAAGGAATTGAGGAGACGACACGCTGTCTCCGGTGTGATTTGGAGGAACGCTGAACCGAAAGGTCTAAATAGTTATCTAGTAATAAAGGATGTCAAGCATTATGGCTGAGATTACTCTTACCATAGATGGACAGGAAGTCAGGGCAACCGAAGGCATGACCGTGCTTGAGGTAATCAAGCAAGCCGGTATATACATACCTACTCTGTGTTATCACCAGGACTTGGTCCCCTATGGCGGCTGTCGTCTCTGTATTGTCGAGATTGAGAACATGCGTGGACTGCCTCCTTCGTGTACTACTCCGGCCACCGATGGCATGGTGGTAAGCACCAATACCCAGCAGATTCAGGAACTCAGGAAAGGTATTCTCGAACTCATTTTATGTGAACACCCTCACCCCTGTCTCACCTGCTGGCGACGGGAGCGATGTGGACCCTTCGATATCTGCCTGCGTAATGTGGCCGTAACCGAACGCTGTGTACTTTGCCCCAAGAACAAAATCTGTGAGCTACAGGAGGTTGTCGACCATATAGGTATTGATGAAGTAACCCTCCCGTACACCTATAAAGATGTGACCATTGACAATGAGAACCCGTTCTTTGAGCGTGATTACAACCTGTGTATTCTATGTGGGCGATGTGTCAGGGTATGCCAGGAGGTAAGGGGGGTGGGTGCAATTGCCTTTGTCTCTCGTGGTAGCGAGGCTTTACCCGGCACCGCTTATGGGCATACTCTAAAAGACTCAGACTGCCAGTTCTGCGGCGCCTGCGTTGATGTTTGCCCCACCGGGGCACTGATAGAGCGCAGCCGGAAGTGGGAAGGTCTGGGCGAACGTTATGTGGTCACCACCTGTCCCTACTGTGGTGTCGGTTGTCAGCTGGAACTTCACCTCAAGGAAAACAAAATCCTTGAAGTCATCCCCAATCGGGACAACGATGTAAACAGAGGGCAGGTCTGTGTTAAAGGCCGCTTTGGCATTACTGACGTAGTTCATCACCCTGACCGCCTGACTACTCCCCTGATAAAGAAAGACGGAAGCTTCCAGGAGGCAAGCTGGGATGAGGCGTTAGGCCTGGTTGCCAGCAAGCTCGTCAGTTACCAAAAAGATGAGGTAGCCTTCTTTTCTTCCGCTAAGTGCACCAACGAGGACAATTATGTCGTTCAGAAATTCACCCGCGTAGTGTTCGGCCATAACAATGTGGACCACTGCGCCCGTCTCTGACATGCCCCCACCGTGGCCGGTCTGGTCACAACATTCGGAAGCGGGGCAATGACTAATTCCATCCTGGAGATTGGTGACGCCGCCTGTGTCTTCGCCATTGGCACCAATACCACCGAGGCTCACCCCGTAATTGGACTTGAGGTTAAGAAAGCTGTACGCAAAGGCGGTAAGCTCATTGTCGCCAATACCCGGGAAATTGAGCTTGTCCATTATGCTGACTTGTGGCTAAGGCATCGCCCCGGAACCGATGTTGCCCTGCTCATTGGAATGATGCGCGTCATCGTCGATGAGGGATTGATGGATTCTTCATTCATAGAAGAACGATGTGAAAACTTTGAAGAATTCAGGGATTCACTTAAAGCCTTCGACCTCGATTTTGTGGAGCAAATTACCGGAGTACCCTCTGAGAACGTGGCTGAAGCCGCTCGCATGTATGCCACCAATAACCCGGCCACTATTCTCTACGCAATGGGTATAACCCAGCACTCCCACGGCACGGATAACGTGATCGCTCTCGCCAATCTGGCAATGCTCACCGGAAACGTTGGCAAGCCATCAAGCGGAGTCAATCCACTGAGGGGACAGAACAACGTACAGGGTGCCTGTGACCTCGGTGCTTTACCAAATGTTTATCCCGGCTACCAGTCGGTTGCTGAACCTGCAATCAAGGAGAAGTTTGAGAATGCCTGGGGTGCCTCCTTGAGTGACAAGCCAGGACTAACTGTTACTGAGATGCTGGATGCCGCTTACGATGGACGTATAAAGGCGCTTTATATTGTTGGCGAGAACCCGCCACTCAGCGAGCCTGATGCTTCTCACGCCCTTGAAGCCCTGAAGAAAGTCGATTTCCTGGTGGTTCAGGATATCTTTCTTTCGGAAACGGCCCAGGAAGCTGACGTCGTACTGCCCGCTGCCAGCTTCGCCGAGAGAGACGGTACATTCACCAATACCGAGCGCCGTGTCCAGCTGGTCAGAAAGGCAATTGAACCGATAGGCGACTCCAGACCCGACTGGTGGATTATCTGCCAGATCGCCCAGCGAATGGAAGCAATAGGATTCAATTTCGAAAACTCGTCTCAAATTATGGAAGAAATAGCCAGCCTGACTCCGGCGTACGGTGGAATCTCCTACGCTCGTTTGGAGAAAGGCGGCTTACAATGGCCCTGCCCTACTGAGGACCACCCGGGAACTCCCATGCTTCATTCGGGAATCTTCACCCGTGGCAGGGGGCACTTTGTACCACTTCAGTATAAACCCTCTGCCGAACTCCCCGATAGGGAGTTTCCCCTCCTCCTGACCACCGGCAGGCGCCTCTATCACTGGCACACCGGCACCATGACCCGCAGGGTAAAGGGACTTAACGATTTGCTTGGCGAAGGAACGATTGAGATGAACCCGGAGGATGCCATAGGTCGGGGCATTAATGATGGTGATATGGTAAAGGTTACCTCCCGGCGCGGACAGATATCCGCCAGGGCTATTGTAACCGAGGTATCAGCACCGGGCGTTGTTTTCATGAACTTCCATTTTGCTGAAAGCCCTGCGAACGTACTTACCAATCCGGTGCTAGACCCCGTGGCAAAAATACCTGAATACAAGGTAGCTGCCGTCAGGGTGGAGAAAATTTCTCAATAAACATGATATAGTTTACCTGAGCGCACCTGACCGAAACTGGTTGCGCTCGGCTAGGGACAGACAACTGTACAAGATATTATTCAAACAAGACCTGGTACCAAATATACACCTGTTCAAGATTGCTGCGCCCAGTGTAGCCCGGAAAGCTCAGGCAGGGCAATTTGTCGTCATCAGGATTGATGAAAAAGGCGAACGCATCCCTCTTACAATCGCTGACTGGGATAGGGATGAAGGCAGTATCACTATTGTTTTTATGGAGGTGGGCACCACTACCCACCGCCTGGCCCTGCTGGGAACCAGCGACCCCATTGCTGATTTTATCGGCCCGCTCGGCCTGCCCACCCATATCGACAAATTTGGCACTGTCGTCTGCGTTGCCGGCGGATTCGCTGTCGCCACCATTATGCCTATCGCCAGAGCCATGAGGCAGAAAGGTAACCGGGTTATCTCCATCATGGGGGCGCGCAACAAAGACCTCCTCTTCTGGGAAGACGAGCTGCGCCGGGTCAGTGACGAGTTAATAGTCACTACCGACGACGGCTCATATGCTCGCCGGGGCTTGGTCACCGAACCGTTGAAGGAACTTCTCGAAAGTGATAACAAAATCGACCGTGTTGTCGCTATCGGCCCGAGTATTATGATGAAGTTCTGTGCCGAGACCACCCGACCCTTCGGAGTCAGGACCATCGTCAGCCTCAACCCGATAATGGTTGACGGTACCGGTATGTGTGGTTGCTGCCGCGTTTCGGTTGGTGGTGCAACCAGGTTCGCCTGTGTCGATGGCCCCGATTTTGATGGGCATGAGGTCGATTGGGACCTGCTTTTCGCCCGTCAGCGTATATATCTTGACGAAGAGAAGTGTTCCTTTGACCAGTGGCAGAGTGAGCATGGCGCTGTTTCTTGAATAACGGTCTGAAAGTGGGCTTATATGCCGAAACTTAACCTGAACCGCGTCCCGATGCCAAGGCAAGACCCTCGGGTGAGAGCTAAAAACTTCAACGAGGTAGCTCTGGGTTATACTGACGAGCAGGCTCTGGCTGAGGCAGAACGCTGCATCCAGTGTCCCAAGCGTGGCTGCGTGGAGGGTTGTCCGGTAGATATAGAGATCCCCGCTTTTATTCAAGCCATCCTCGATGGTGATATGCCTGAAGCGGTGAGGGTACTGAAAAACAAAAACAGCCTGCCTGGCATCTGTGGGCGCGTTTGTCCTCAGGAGACGCAGTGTGAAGCCACTTGTTCCCTCGCCAAGAAGCAGGCACCCATCGCCATCGGCCGTCTTGAGCGCTACGTCGCTGATTGGGAGCAGGCACATAAAGACCTGATTAGCTCACCGGTAACCATCCCCCAACCAACCGGTAAGCGGGTGGCCGTAGTCGGTTCAGGACCTGCCGGACTTACCGCCGCCGCTGACCTGGCCAGGATGGGACACAGCGTTACCCTCTTTGAGGCACTGCATGTCGCCGGCGGCGTTCTCATGTACGGCATCCCACAGTTCAGGCTGCCTGAAGAAATTGTCCAGACTGAGGTTGACTATGTTGTTTCCTTGGGTGTGGAACTTAAGCTGGACTCGGTTATCGGTAAGATTGATACTGTAGATGAGTTACTGGCCAGTGGCTATGACGCCATTTTCCTGGGAACCGGTGCCGGACTGCCCATGTTCATGAACATCCCCGGCGAAAATCTCAACGGCGTCTATTCGGCAAACGAGTTCTTGACCCGTGTCAATCTGATGAGAGCCTACCGTTTCCCCGAATACGATACCCCCGTCAAGGTTGGTAAAAACGTAGCCGTAATCGGTGGTGGCAATGTCGCTATGGACTCCGCCCGTTGTGCCCTCAGGCTCGGTGCCGATGAGGTTACTATCGTCTATCGCCGCTCTGAGGCGGAAATGCCCGCCCGTCGCGAAGAAGTGGAGAATGCCATGGAGGAGGGCATCCAGTTCAAGCTGTTGACCAACCCCAAGCGCTTCATTGGCAACGAGGAAAACTGGGTAACCGGCATGGAGTGTTATGAGATGGAGCTTGGTGAGCCTGATGACAGCGGTCGCCGCCGCCCTATCCCCAAACAGGGAAGTGAGTTCATAATTGAAACCGATGTCGTCGTCGTAGCTCTCGGCACCACCCCCAACCCCCTTATCGCCGCCACCACCGAGGGTCTGGAGACCACCCGGTGGGGCACGGTAGTCGCCGATGAAGAAACCGGCCGGACGGTGAAACCCGGTGTCTGGGCTGGTGGTGATATTGTCACCGGCGCCGCCACCGTAATCAGCGCCATGGGCGCCGCCAAACGCGCCGCCGCCGACATTAACAACTATCTGAAGGGAGAGACCTCTCCTGAACGGCTTGCGTCCTGATTTCTGAAAACATTTACCTTTCAGCAGATTTTAGAAAGTTAATCCCCCTTTTCTCTTTTCCTTCTTTTCAAACCAGAGAAGAAGGAGAGTCCGGGAGGAGCCAAACCCCTCTTTCATATTCTTCCCCCTCTCCTTATCAAAGGAAAGGGGGATATAGTGAGTAAGTTAGATATAAATCCTTTTAATCCTCAGTTTCTGGCACCAGCCTCAGCCGGCAAAACACCCATGGTGCACCCAGTGTAATCCATAACCCAATAACCCCATATCGCAGAAAGCGGAACACTAGATAAAGCGCCGACTCCTCACCAGGACATAACTCCTTGAGACCCATGTATAACCCCAGAACAACCGCAATCCCGATTAGGTAACGCACCGCTCTCTGCCACCACTGCCCCCCAGTTCCAAAACCCACATATCGCTGTGTCAGCGCCAACCCTGCACCAGCGCCAGTCAATGTCGCCATTGCGCTCGTCGTATCTCCTGTCGGATGTATCATCAGCAGTCCCACCGGCACAACGATTGCCAGAGCCAGTTGTATGCCCAGCCTCTGTTCCGCTAACCACTTCTCCACCGGCGACCGCACCACTAGGTAGATAATCACCAGAACAATACCAATTACCCATCCAGCCAGCACATCGGTGGGAAAGTGCACACCCAGGTACACCCGCGAAAAGCTAACCAGTAATATCAGCACAACCGCCACCACCCACAACCAGGTCTTGCTTGACCAGCCCGCAAGACTACCCCAGACCACCACCGCCGACTGTGAATGATAGCTCGGCAGCCCGTAACCCTCAACCTCGGAAAGCCCCACACTCGGCTCAAGGTCAAATGGCCTCGGTTGCTTGAATGCGTCCTTCAGACCAACATTGAGAAAGCTGGACAGCAGAAAGAGGACGGCAAGTCGCGCCCCAAGCCTGAAGTCCACACACCAGAATAGCAACGGCAACAGAAACAGGTAGAACTCCTCTCCACCCAGATAGGTAATCCCCCGGAAGATTGCGTCCAGTGTAGGCCCATGAATCTGCTGAATGGTAACAATGGAATCAACGCCCCACTGCAAGATAGCTTCCACTTAACACCCTCATTCCCTATAGATTGTACTTCTCCGCCACATAGCCAGATAGCCCGCGCCTCCCGAACTCCTCAGGAAACTCAAACCCCTTATTAACAAGCAGCACCACCTGCCTCCCCAGTTCCCACGCCGCCTTCATTGCCCGTTCATTACCTCTGATCGCCCCTCTTTCACCGGCGTAGGCACCAACATAGTCCGCCGCTACCATGTGGTTAATGGCAATATAGAAGTACAGGTCTTTGATTGCTTCCATCAGCCCGATTCCCCCGGCCACGGCAATTATCCCGCCCACCTTGTTCGTCAACCTGAAACCGGGACGCCGCAACGAATATGTCCTGTCCATTATAGCCTTCGCCTGGGCTGTCATTGCGTAGAAATATATCGCCGTCCCGAAAATTATCCCGTCCGCCTCCACCAGCTTCTGGTAAATAACCTGCATATCGTCATCAATATGGCATTCTCCCGTGCTGATGCAGGTCTGGCAGCCATCGCACGGCTTTATCTCCTTACCCGATACACTGAAAAGCTCCACCTCTGCTCCCTCCGTTCGGGCACCATCGAGAGCCTCGCCCACCAGGATTTCCGTGTTACCTTGCTTTCGCGGACTGCACGAAAGACCCAGAATCTTCACTGTTAACCTCCCTCGTTATCTGACTGCGGGCAATTATATCACGGTCTATTCTAACCCAGCAATTAAC
>Ga0209427_10005338_pt1 | contig 14745 bp, 20 predicted proteins | sample DeeMarSWOR136_30_FD_187465 | JGI IMG/M metagenome (GOLD analysis project Ga0209427, IMG submission 187465) | Marine sediment microbial communities from White Oak River estuary, North Carolina - WOR-1-36_30 (SPAdes) (version 2) | ecosystem: Environmental > Aquatic > Marine > Intertidal zone >...
CTCCGGCTATAAGTACGGAGCCTTTCATAGTACTTGACCTCCTTCTTCTAACACTATTTCAGTTACAAGCCTGCGTGTGTAAACAAGGTACTTCCCATCTTCTTCTACACACTCTGCCTCAAAACCGTCTTTTTCATACCGGGCCTTTTTCTCAAGGGCCTCTTCTTTGGTGGGGTAATTACCTTTATCCCACATAAATTTCTTACCGCCTATTTTTGTGGCCAAATTTGGCATAATTTCACCTCCGGAAATTATTGGTTATAAACATCATTGATTTTTTCCAAGTTGTTTTCTGGTTAATATAATATGCTTGTTTAAATAAGTAGAATAAAATGTCAAGAACTAATCGAGAATTTCCTTGATAATCTATGACCTTTACACAACTATCTCTCGTCGCTTGCAAGATAAGGACTACGCAAAATCGGTAGTTAAGGTTATGATTGAGAGAATATGGTGTCTTCAATAAAAATAGTGCGGCCTTTAACATGGCTCACAATATAAGGGACTATCGCCGCTTCTATTAAAAAAGTTTCACTTTATTCTTCATGTCATTCCACACTTGAGGCGGAATCCAGAATGAAAAAACAGATTCCTGCTTTCTCAGGAATGTAAAAATGTAACATTTACTTTTTGGAAATCGCACCAGGAGTCTGCCCGAGTAATGGGCCCTGAAATTCGTAAGTATTTATAAATAAGAGACTTGGTTATTTTGAGTGGAAAATCCTTAACTTCTTACTTGATAAAGATTTACGCATTTTGAGGGCAAATGCTCAGACACACTCCCAGAATGTCTACCCATCATCGGATCCTTCAAGAAAACAAACAATTTGCATTCCATCCTCGATACTTTTAGTTATGTGGCAGTTATCGGCTGCTTCCAAGATGCCGTCGCGCTGCTGTGAAGATAGTTTTGCACCAAGGCGAATTTTGGCATCTATTCGTGTGGTCCGCGAAGGTTTGGCTTCCAACGAAGTTGTGCCTTTTGTGCCGGCTTCTATCCGACGGCTCAGTTCAATCGTAATATCCTGGTGGGGGATGCCTTGTTCCCTGCAGAATTTCACTACATAACCGCCAATGCACATTCCAATCGACGCTTCAAAAAGCTGAGCCGGCCACATCCCATCCCGTTCATCATTACCATCCTCACCGCGTCCAGTTGTAACTGTGTACCCTTTGCATGTAGCGGAAAATCTGAATCCATTTTCATACTTTACTGAAACTTCCATAGAGAACGCTCCTTGCGCGAAACTTCAAATGTGGCAATGATTTGCACTTTTTGCACTTCTTTGATGATTATCATATACCTTCATTCTGGATTCGTCAAGATGATTTATTGTGCAACAGCCGGATAGGATTAGCTTGTCCATAACAATGTTCTCTTAAATTCCTTGATTACCTTTTTATTTGCTTTGCCTTTTGAGTCTAAGCCAACACTTTCTACCCGCTAACTCCACGTTTCTTTTTCAATAAGCCCAACTTGAACTTGTTCCAATATGTCAAAAATCTTTTGAATCTCGTGAGAAACTAAGGTAAGGTCTACGTAGTACAGAGTGATAGCAAGTGTTGATGAGTTCAGGATGGCAAGGGGCACGTTTGTCTATACTATCGCTTCTTTCCATTTTCCTACCTATTATGGTGTTGAATTACCAGATGTCTCGTCAAAAGACTCCGCGTGAGTGAGCAGGTGTGTCCCTTGCCTTTTTTCAAAGTGTAGCATGAGCTTATCATCAGGGATTCTCCAAATTTCTTGACCTGGCGGACTGCTTGAGACTTTCTTTATGGATTTCTTGTGGCCTCCCGTTTTAAGGCGGAAAAAGTTTCCATCAGATGTCCTCACACCTCTCAGCCGCCAATAATTGCTTTTGAGCCATGTTCCAGGCTTATAGGGTATCTGGGGGCTGCTGACGAAGGGATCGTCGTCAGGTGGAACTTTTTCGGGCCGAACTTTACCAAAAATTAGTAGAAAACGGTCGGGAGTTATTCGAGGTCCACTGAACCAAAGATGAAAACCTGCTTCAGCCATCTCCTTCTTTACTGTCTCTGATCGTATCATTCTGTGATGACTTGCTTCACGTCGTGATAATGGTTTCTCTGCTCGTCGATCCAAAATGTAGACACATCCAGCAGGCATGAGTTTTTCACGAATCCTGGCCAAAAGAGTCTTTCCGTGGAAAAGCAGGTGATAGCTGTCTAAAAAGAAAACCACGTCGATTTGCTTGGCTCCCAAATTAGGATTTCCGTTCTCTGTTAGGACTGAAGGCAGTGAGACATCAGAAGGGAGCGGCGGCCTCTCTTCTTTTTGAGTAGCCCACTCCTCCAGAACGATCTCCAATCCTTCGCCGGAACAATTCTCAAGGATGGGAGCCATTAGTTTGCGTGCTTCCCCAAGTGCGACGAAAACCGGTTGTTGATAAGGACGAGTAAGGGAAAGGAACAGATAGCGGCACTTCTCCATCGGAATGGGTTGAAAAGGGTCAGGATCACGACCAGGACTTTCCAGCTTCTTTGGACGCTGAAAGATAAGGGCGAAATGGTCCTTTTCATGCCAGCACTGTTCGGCACAACACGTGAAGGCAAATCCTTCTTCTCTTGCCTCTCGGACCACCGTTGTTTCCGCTGTCCAATAATGCTTTTGCTCTCGAAGGTGCCGCGGGGCCCAGTCGCGCAAAGTCCCGAGTCGTCGGTCAACCACCACCAGATGGCCGCCCGGTCTCAGACCTCTCCAAATCCCTCGCAACATCTCGCGGGGCTTTGCGAAATGGTGGTAAACATGATAAGTAAAGGCAAGATCAATGGAATTTGGGGGCAGGCAGGGGTCGTCGCTAAGACCAAGCACCGCGCGGACTTGACTAAGCCCTTTCTTTTCAGCTTCGCTCTCTAACGACTTTACCTTGTTGTCTGAGATTTCCTCAGCATAAACCGTCCCCGTCTCACCGACAATCTCCGCAAATACCCATGTATCCCTTCCGCCACCCGCCCCGATGTCGGCAATAGTGGAGCCTTTGCCCAAGCCAAGATGAGAGACTATTGCATGGATGGATTCTGTGCGGCCCTTTGGCTTAGCTGCCGCGTGCTCGTCTGCAGAAGCCAAAGTTACTGTATATGGCAGCATCTGCCATGTCGCGAACAGAAAGACTACTGCTACTAAGCAATGGTTGGGAACTTTTCGAGATTTCATAACATTTCTCCGAAAGCGATATCCAAATCGGCAAGTTCAATAATACTGGTTCTGATGATATTCGACTCGTTGCGAGCTGTGTTGAGACAGACCTCTAAATCTTTTTGGGTTGTTTGACCTTTACGCGGACTACAATTGATCCCTATTATTTTCATTTTTTCTCCGATTAAATTTTCGTAGCTGCTATTATGTTACGGCTTTATAGTAAAGCTGTTGATTATGAGGTTTTGATTTGATTTTGCCTTCGGAGGATAACTCTTCTATATACTTAACAACTTCATTTCGATGGAAACCAAGCCCTGCGGCAATGTCTTCAATTGAACAAGGCCGGCGTTTTAAAAGGGTCAGTATGTCTTGGCGTCGAGCGGAGAAATCCTGTTGTTTATGAACACTTTTATAGTCGGCGATAACTTCCGCATTCTCATATAATTGTGCGGCCAGATTGTTTAATTGTTTTTGCTGTACCGGCTCGGCAAAATTCTCCGCCGGCGGACGTGTAACAGTATTTACCTGAACCTTGTCGGGGCAAATAGAGTAAATACATGTTTTCAGCCTTTTGATTTCAATTTCTGTAGTAGTTACACCAGCCAGAAGAAAGACTTCAAGCCAATATTTGCCATCGTATTCATTCCGGAATTTTGCTAATCCTTCCAACATCCTGTTAAAGGATATATCAGAATGGGGTCTATTGACATATTGAAATATGTGGTTGCATCCGGCATCAAGAGATGGAACAACCAAATCCGCTGGCTTCAAAGCCTTTCTTACTTGCGGCATCCATAACAGCGAGCCGTTTGTAAGCACAGCTACGGGAATATTGGTAATGCTTTTAATCCTGGAGATAAGTTCCTCGAGTCGCGAGAAAAGAATTGGCTCACCGGAACCGGACAACGTTATATAGTCGGGTTTATAGTCAAGCTTTTCTTTGAGTTGTCCAATAACGGAATCAATCGACACCCATTCCTTTCTTTGCATCGTCTTATTGGTTGTTCTGCCCAGTTGACAGTAAATGCAGTCGTATGTGCACGTCTTAAATGGTACTAAATCAACCCCAAGCGATCGTCCCAGCCTTCTTGAAGGAACGGGGCCGAATATATGTTCTCGTTTGATACCGTCAATAGTTTTGGTACTCATGATATAGGTTCACTTTTCGCTCTTTCGCCCGGATATATTTTATCACTGAATACGATGGTGTAGAATCCTGATAGAAAAGTAGTTTTGCGTTCATTCCCTCCTTTGCTTCAAAAGTCTCACGTCTCATTAATTTGCTCTGCCTTTAACAAATCAAGTTGTTGTCATTCCTCTCTTAATTTGGGGTAAGTTTAAGGCATTTCCGTTGAAATATCCAGTGCTATGTCAAATGGATTGAATCTGTCCCTCATCCCAGCTTTTCCAATTAACTTTATTTTTGCCTGAGCAACTCCTTTTCTATCAGTGTATGTTTTTGCTCTTGTTTTATAACTGTATAATATAAGCATACTATCTAATTCGTCCCGAATGAGCTTTAGAAGTTCTTCCCCTCTGATTCCGAAATATTTATGTTTTAATCCTTTAAAAGTAAATGTTCTATCTTCAAATTTATTTATTAAAGAGATTGCTAAATTTAATCCTTCACTTTCCTGATTGACAATATTTTTCCTTCTTTTTACCAAATCAGCTAAAGACATTTTGTTTTGCTCCCTGACCTGCCGAATTTCTTTGCCGTTTTTTTTGATGAAATTTTATCCTCATATAAGCTTTCGTCTGCAGGTCATCTTCAAAAGATAAGTCATATTCGTATTGGCCATCGGCAAAGTCACAATTTTCAGGGCTGTATTATCTACAAATTCCTGGTCTTTCCATCCCTTCTAAAGCAATAGAGCAAATCCCCTCTTAGTACTCAGCATATTGAAATCTGTTTAGGACATGGACTCTTAGCGATTCTTTCCTTACCATCTTGGATTAATATAACGAAAGCCACACCCAAAACCACGTTTGCCAAAGCGGCGTCTGAAACATCGACCATACCCGCAGTAACTGCGAGGACAAAGTCGCTGCTGAAAACCATATCCGGAATTTAATATTATTTTATCTCTACTCTGGGGGCCAGCTTCGGGGGCATTAATGCGACGGCCTGTGTGCAAAAGACTGTTCCGGGACCAATAGGGGCGAAGCATGGAATCGCGGAGATGGGTGACTTGGTCACTTAGAATCAGAGTTTTCGCTACGTATTGATTGGCGGGCATTTGTTCGGTACGGAAACCAAGGATGTCAATTCTGCTGCCGACAGAAAGAGATTTTACAATGTCATTAACATCCTCAGTCGGTCCTAAATGTATATTGAGTTTGTTATTCTGTGGGTCCATAATAATCAAGTGAGTACCAAGTTCCGCCCTTCCTGTGGTGTTTTTGCAAGGATGTGTTTCGATTTTTTTCACGATCCCTGAAAGGCGAACTATGGGGGGCTTGATTTGCTGCCGGCCCACCCCTTCATAACCTCCCATACCTTTTTGGGCATACGCCGCGGTGGATATGAGGTCTATTGCAAGTGCAAAAACGATCAGGACGATACTGTGAAACTGAAGGAGGTTAAACTTGTTTCTTTTTGTTGTTGACATAGTGATTTCCCTTTCAAAATATCCGGTTATTATGTTTCAGAGTTTAAGATTTTCTCATTTTGTTTGTGACCTTATCGGATTGAATCTTTTTTCGTACATTCTTTATAAAAACCGCATCTGTTTTTTCAATATTTATTCGCCCGATTTTCCAACATACTGCTCCAGGGCAGCCGTAAGCGTCATAACAGACAGTTTGGCACAATGTTTGTGTTCGTCAGGCAGACCTTCAAAATACTTGTCAACATCATCCGGTGTTATCAGCAGCGCCTCTTCGATGGATTTTCCTTTTGCTGTTCTTGTGACATAGCTTGCGCAGGAAATAGTAGCCCCGCAACCATCGGTCATAAACTTAATATCACTTATCCTTCCATTCTTAACGGATAAAGACATTTCAATGGTATCTCCACAAACACCTTTAATACTAACATGGCAATCCGGGTCTTCTATCTTTCCAATATTTTCAGGATTTAAAAACTCTCTTTTGAGTCTCTCCGAATATCCTTTTAATAGAGATTCCTGAATATCCCTTGCGAGCTTATCAAACGTTTGTCCCATTTGTTTCTGAGCCATTCCTTCTTTTTCTCCCGGCATCTTTATCATCGTTGAAACATTTCATGCTCTTCGATCTTTTCTTCTTTCGTCATTTCGCTTTCTAAGATTCGCAAGGTCTTTTATCACAAGGTGTTTCTCGGCCACAGCACGGTCTTTCCTGTCCACAGGCCAAAGAAGTACTCCTGCCATGATCGGTCGCATAGGTTCCTGAACCTTTTAGAATCACACCAAAACCACTGCTGATTAATCGCCGGACTTTGCCACCACACTTTGGACATTTCGCCACGGGCTTGTCTTTCATGGTCTGGAATTTCTCAAACAGATAGCCGCAGACTTCACACCTATACTCGTATGTGGGCATTGCGCTCCCCTCCTAAATTTACTTGTGTACCCGCCGAACAAACAAAGCACCTGTCCGGGAAAGCTCTTTGGAATTGTTTCTTGGCATGTTCACCCGTACAATGTGCTATGCCTATTTTCTGCACATTATACTTGCGAAAAACGTTAATTGTCTGTTCTATTCTTTGTTTGCCTGCGTTCCAGAGATGCATTCCACCTAACACAGCATAGATCCGATTTTGGCCACTCAGTTTCACAACGTAATGCAACGTGTTAGCAACACCGGAATGTGCGCAACCAAGCAGGATTACGAGACCCTTTGGTGAATCGAAAAACATTGCTTGGTCATCGGGCAATGTATCCACGTACCGGCAGTACTTATCGGCGAAGAATGAGCTATCAATATCCTCGAAGCTGGTGACTCTTGGGATTTGACCGGTAACATAAAGCCCGGTGAAGATTTCTGTCGGTTTTTCTGTCAAAACAACCTTTCCTTTATCTACCTGGGTGCGAACAACATCCTTTGTCAAATCCGACATACCGATGCTCCGAACGTTGGTATCCTGTCGAGCGAATTTTGTGTTCAAAGCTGCGGTGTGTAAATAAATAGTCGCTTTCGGGCCGACATCAAGCACTGCTGCAAGCCCCCCTGTGTGGTCATAATGGCCATGACTTAATACAATCGCATCAATCCGCCCTAAATTGATGCCAAGTGTCTGTGCGTTCCGGATAAGAAGATCGCTTTGGCCCGTGTCGAAAAGGATTCGTTTGTCACCATATTCAATCCAAAACGATAGTCCGTGCTCGGCCGAAAGTCCGGGACCAGATACGGTATTTTCAACCAGAACTACTATACGAATGTCCGGATTCATGAAAACTGCTCCATTACATGGACAAGTTCTGGTTAATCGTGGAATTTATCCTTAAAGTACACACAAGCTCTTTTGCCAAATTAGTGGTCACAGATATTGTCCCCTGTTTCGAGCGTATCACTAAGATAATCTTTTACGAGTTGTTCGGGGGTCTGTTCAGATGCGCCCACTACTACCTTAATGTTGTTCTGTGCAAAAAGCTGTTGTGCACGCTGGCCCATACCGCCGGCTATAATAACATCGGCCTTCTGCTCGCTGAGCCATTGCGGCAGCACGCCCGGCTGATGAGCGGGAGGGCGTAATTCGGTTATATTTGAAATCTCCTTAGTCTTCTCATCGACATCAACTATTGCGAATTCTTCGCAATGACCAAAATGAAGGCTCATCTTGCCCTGGGCTAATGGGATTGCTATGCGCATTTTTTTGTCTCCTGCTTGTAAAGACTGTTGTTGGCTTGATTCCTTAGAATCATTTTCAAGTTCGAGAATGGGATTTAATATTCTTTGGAAAGTTTTCGCCGTTTTGCTTTGACTATAGTGAAATACGAATGGTTTTCCGAAATCACAGGCTTGTACGATTTGCGGCTCGATAGGGATTCGCCCCAGGAAGGGTACACCCATCTGCTTCGCCATGCTTTCACCACCACCAGATCTGAATATATCGGTTTTCTGCCCACACTTGGGACAGATAAAGCCGCTCATGTTTTCCAGTACGCCAAGAACAGGAAGTCTGAGATCGCGGCAAAAGGTAATGCATTTGCGAACGTCTGACAGCGCAACATCCTGAGGTGTGGTTACTATTATTGCGCCGTCGGCGTCTTCCAAAAGCTGGACCACCGAAAGAGGTTCGTCACCAGTACCGGGTGGGCTGTCAACAATGAGAAAATCCAGGCTGCCCCAATCTACATCTTTTAAGAATTGCTTTATCATCTGGTATTTCATAGGGCCTCTCCAGATTACAGCATCGTCTTTGCCTCGCAGCAGAAAACCTATAGACATAACCTTAAGATTTTCAATCATTTGAACAGGTAGAATGGTGTCTCCTATCGCCTGGACGGCTTTTGTCTCAAGATTTAAAATCTTCGGTACACTCGGGCCGTGTATATCAATATCGAGAAGCCCGACACTTTTACCGGAAAGAGCCAGCGAGACCGCAAGATTTACCGCCACCGTACTTTTACCCACACCACCTTTGCCGCTGAGTACAAGTATCTGGTGCTTTATCCGTTTTAACTTTTGCCGAATTTGTTCCTTTTCGGCCTGCATTTGTTTTTGTTTGTTTTCATCAATTTGAAAAGCGCTGCTTTCTTTTGTCATAGTTATTTTCCTATTCTTTGAAGGATCTGCCATCTCTATTGAATTCCGGGCACGCATTGGAAATCTTTGCGTTCATTACTACCTCATACTTTTGAGCAAGTCTCTCAAAAGCCTTTTGCAGGTTTTCGAAAACCACCGGCGCCTCTCCTGTAACAAGGGTGCTCATTGACCCGACCTCGACCTTAAGCTTATTATTCTTCAACAGCTTAACAAATTGCTGAATCGGCTCGGTCAGTTCTTTTTGACGCAGTGGGTATATACTTATTTCTGCCTGCACCTTCATAGTTTAATCACCGCTGCTATAAAGGCTCCTTTTTGACTCCCATACATTCGGGCGATGCGATCAAACCAGGGACCAAAAGGCATCAGCCAACTTTGAGTAGGAACAAAGCCTGCAACGGTTATTTCAACCTGGCCGAACGGCTCTAAAAATTCCTTCAATTCAATGGGAGAAAACAGCCGAGCGGCGGAATATGGACTTTCAGGGCTGTTCGCTTTTTGCCGATTAACTTTAGAAAGCTCATTGAGCACACCAAGCAAAATCCTGCCGGATTTGCGAGTGCATCGCACCATCTCTCGTAATACCAATTCGGCATCACGAACAAACTCAAGAATTGTAACCGCCGCCGTTATATCAAATGTCCCATCGGCAAAGGGCAAAGAATGGCCGTCAGCAACTTGAAAAGACGCGTCGGAGATATTCTTACTTTTGGCTGTGTCTATCATGCGCTGCGAAACATCAACGCCGGTAACTTCAAATCCATAACCACTAAAAAACTGGCTCCAATGGCCGGTTCCACAGCCAACTTCCAGTAATTTCTCACCTTTGGCATGTGTTGGGAGGTAACGAATAATCGCTTTCTTTTCCAAACGGTCATACATCGCGCCTCGCCTGCCGGCGTACCAGCTATCATAGGAATCGGCAATCAGATCAAAATCGAATCCGGATGCCTTTGATACGTTTATTTGCAGCTTCTGTTTAACCGAGGGCATAAGTAACCTGTCTCCATAACGCCTTTATCCGTTCTGTTATGTCACCTCCTGTATATTCGACTATGCTTGCCTTAATAATCTGGGCCTTTGTAAAAGCCTCATCATAGGGGATTTTTCCTATAACCTTTAATCCTCTCTTTCCGGCCTCTTCGCTTATTTGACCTGTTATTTGCTGATTTATGTCTGCTTTATTGACACAAACCAGAGTCTTAATGCCGAAGTTTGCCGCAAGCTTGGAGACCCTGTCTAAATCATGTTTTCCGGAAAGGGTCGGTTCTGTAACTACCAGTACCATATCTGCTCCTGTAATTGACGCAATCACAGGACAGCCTATTCCCGGCGAACCGTCGACTATAAGCAAATCCCTTTTTTGTTCTTGTGCTATTTTCTTTGCCTCTTTGCGAATAACGGTTACCAGCTTGCCGCTGTTTTCCTCAGCGATTCCAAGTTTGGCGTGGACCATAGGTCCAAACCGCGTATCTGAAATAAACCACTGTCCGTTTATGCTGTCGTTAAACTCAACTGCATCAGCCGGACAAAACTCCACACATACCTTGCAGCCTTCACACGAAATCGCATCAATTGTGAATGTTTTGTCAACTACATCGTTTCCCTTCCCATTGAAGTTTATTGCATCAAATCTGCACATTTCCTGGCATTTTCCACAGCCAATACATTTTTCAGCAATTATGGCGGCTTCTTTACCGCCGGAAAAATCGCGTTTCTGTTTAATTTTCGGCTCTAAAACCAAATGCAGGTCCGCTGCATCTACATCGCAATCGGCTAATACGGCATTTTTCGCAAGCGCGGCAAAAGCTGCCACGATGCTTGTTTTACCCGTCCCCCCCTTGCCGCTTATAACAACTAATTCTTTCAAGATATTCCCTCATCTATTCTATGAAGATGAAATAACTTTGTATCGTACACATCACTTTCAAATATGATAAGCATCTTTATCTTGCTCATTCTATTTACCCGAGTTGAAAAACTTTTCCCGCCACCATAAAAAGTGTCCCCAGGGATTGTCGAGTTTGTACTTGTCATCCTCAGGGATGCCTTTCCAGGCTTTGATTTCTTCCAAAAGCTCCGGGCAGGGCTTGTCCTCGGCTAATAGTTCGTAGGCACATTTGATTAATACAAATTTCTTATTCGCATTGGGGTCGTGTTGGCTATGGTCAGGATGGTATTTCATCGATGCTCGCCTGTAAGCTTTCTTTAGCCGTTCTTTGCTTACATCCTCCTCGACTTCCAGAATCCTGCATGCAGCTTTGCGGGCCTCTAAGTCACGGGTTATTCGCTCCATAAATTCAAAATCATCTTTCACTTGACGGCGACCCTGGCATTGATTTTCTGGTATAATTGTAAGAACTTTTCTTCATAGGTCGGTATCGCATCGATTATTTTAAGACCCTGTGAATAAGCTTCTGCTACTAATCGATCATTCGGTATCTCAAGCAGGATTGCTATATCTTGTTGTTCACAATAGCGTACCACTCGGTCATCACCTATATCGCAGCGATTTATCGCTACAGCAAAAGGGATTTTAAGCACTCTGGCCATCTCCACCGCGAGCTGGAGGTCATTTAAGCCGAACGGCGTAGGTTCTGTGACAAGTAAAATGAGATCACTGCCCTTTACCGCCTCGATAACCGGACAGGAGGTACCTGGTGGGACATCGATAATTACCGTACCGTTGTTTATCGCCTCTCGTTTGACGTGTTTTATCAAAGCGGGACTTTGGATGGCACCAATATCAAGCTTGCCTGCGCCAAAATATATTCCGTCCGCTGTGCCGAATTCAGCTATTCCAATCCTGCGTTGCTTTTCCTTAACGGCGTCTTGCGGACAAACGGCCATGCATCCACCGCAGGAATGACACAACTGTTCAAAAGTCATCACAGTATCTTTCAAACAGATTATGGCACTATATTGACAGAGCCGGCCGCATTCACCGCATCCGTCACATAATTCGGTGTCAACTTCCGGCACTCCAATCGTAACGTTCTGAGTTTCTTCTATGTCCGGCTTCAAAAATATGTGGCCGTTTGGTTCCTCAACATCACAGTCAAGATACTGCACAGTCTTGCCCATTCGAGCAATTGAACAGGCAAGATTTGTCGCGATGGTTGTCTTGCCGGTACCGCCTTTACCGCTTGCAACAGCAATTCTCATATCAGGCATAGACCTCTATAGAAATAGACTTGTCCCAGTCAAATTTGTCCTTTGCAAACCATCCTTGTTGGGGGAGGGAATCGAAACAGACAGGTTCCGGATTACGCCATCGATTTCCTGATTGAACTTGCCATTTTGTGTATCGGTTCATCGGCGAAGCGGTCTTGTCTATTCTGTAACCATCCGGATGAAAACCAACGGTAATTTCTGCTGCGTTGAATGTCTGATCCATCATACATCTCCGCTAAATGCTTTCATTAAAGCGTTTTCGAATATAGCGACTGTAAACAGCTCCTGCTGGATTGTGGGCCAATACACGGTCCTTGGCAATAAGCGTTGTTACAGGAGCGTCTGAGACCTTTGCAAAAATTGCATCATGGCCGACACAAAGCCCGCACAGAACATTAAGCTGAGTTTTTTCCTCATTTAGTAGCTGTGCCTGCCCTGCCGGGTTGCACATGACCTCCTCGTCTTTTGATGAAATTTGAGACAAACCAAAATCTTTCTTGTCAATACCGCACACTTTACAGCACACAGACACAACTTTGAAATGCTTCGAAAGAATCTCAGCGATAATCTTTGCTTCTTCGCTCAAACCGATACAAAATGCCAAACCGATTCTTTGACATTTTAGCTCCTTGGCCAACAGGATTACTTCGCCGAGTCGCGTTTCTTTGCCGTAGTGACGGGCCTCAACTTCCGAGGCAGCTTTGTGCAATTCTGCTATATGGCTGTCTTGGTATAATTGTCTATGATTACCATCCTGTGAAAAACAATCCTTACCATCACGGCATTCTTTACTCTCACATTGCGCACATTGTGGGGATATTCTTTTTCTCGTCTCTTTACCGCTTCGGTTTGTTTTCATCATCTACAAATACTTCCTTAGCTTGAAAATCATTTTTCAGGTTGCTGCTACGAAAACCGTGCGAGCCTGCCAAACCTGTCAGTGGTCTTTGTTCTGGGTGAGTATAACGGCATTATTAGGACATTCATCGACACACAATCCACAGCCGGTGCAAAGCTCGGGCTGTACCAGAGCCTGCCCGTTTACCTTTATGGCATTTGTCGGACAGACATCTTCACAGATACCACAGCCGGCGCATTTGCCGGAAACAACGATCGCAATAGCTTTTCGACCGCTTTCAAGCTGGGCTATTCTATTATTTATCTGATTTTTTTGCTGTTCAAGCAGTTTTGCCTGCTGTTTTAGAGCGGCCAATTCCTGCTCATGGTCCACCTGTGCTCCGTCGTCCTGTTGAGAACCTGCTGCCAAGCCGGTCGAAGGCATACCCATCGGGGCTGGCATACTCATTACACCACCCATTCCGCCACCTCCGCCCATGCCTTTGCCCATGCCGCGTCCCATTCCACCGCCGCGGCCCATACCTCGGCCCTTACCTCGACCCATGCCGCGTCCGCCACCCATACCTAAACCCATTGCGCCACCTTGACCGACTGGACCAGTCATCGGTTGTCCTGTTGCTGTCGGAGCTGGTGTTGCTGCATTCATACCAAAGTGACTGGCTACATTTGGCCCCGAAGCAGAAGAAAAAAATCCTGTTTTGAATTGCTCTACGGCATTGCGGACAGGTCCGCTGACACCAACGATAACCTGTATGCCTGCCTGGCCAAATACGGCAAATGCGTTAGGACCACAGTTTCCGGTGAGTACGGTTGTCACTTTCTTTTCTGACATTAGTTGAGCCGATTGAATACCCGCACCGCCGCCGAGTGCAATGTTCGGATTTTCAATCGCCTCAAACTGCATTGTGTCGGTGTCAACGATTAAAAAATAGGGGCACCGACCAAATCGAGCCTCCACATTGTCGTCAAGAGTAGGACCTGTTGAAGTTACTGCAATTTTCATAAATACCCCTTTCTAACTTAGCGGACATGTTCCAGTTGGACAGGACTCACTGCCATCTGATTTAGAACTGCTTGTCGCAGAAAAGGTTGAAAAAAGCTTCTGCAACTCGTTGCTACCGCACTTTTCACAACTGTGCTTCTTGGAGCTATTAGCTTTTTCCAAAAATTCCGTCTTGTGCCCGCATTTATTACACTTGTACTCAAATATTGGCATTGTTGTAACTCCTTCTAAATCTATTCAAAATACTGCAACCTTAGACACATTAATTCAAAAACGATGTGGCATTGTCCTCTTAATTGCTATAATAAACCACGCACAGAGGATTTGCCGCTGCGCAAAACTCATATCCTCACAGCATATTATTTACTGCTTTACAGGCACACATTGTCCCCTTGTAAGCTAAAAACTATAAGAATATAAATTTTTAGCCGTCTATTTCCTACTTTTTTCTTTGCTGCTTTTCTGGCTCTCAAGTTCTTCTATACGCTTTTTGATTCCGTCAAGGCTATCTTCAAGATACTCTGCCTGACCTTTAAGGCCATCGAGTTCCTGCTGGGCTGTCATCGTTTGAGCAAACGGCGCACCGCCATAAGCGTATGGGCTCACAGCACCACCATAAGCATAAGGGCTCACACCGCCTCCCCAGGCAGGCATACCATATCCAGCTCTTTGCCATCCGGGAAGACCGGTTGCATAATACCAATTACGACGGCCCCAGCCGCCACCTCGGAAACCTCGACCCCAGCCCCAGTATCCACGGCCACCAACAGGATTCATATAACCTGGCATCGGATAGCCTGCACAAAAACCAGCAGCTCTACCTGTCATTGGTCCGAAACCTGCAGGACCTGTTCCA
>Ga0209427_10005340_pt1 | contig 14742 bp, 12 predicted proteins | sample DeeMarSWOR136_30_FD_187465 | JGI IMG/M metagenome (GOLD analysis project Ga0209427, IMG submission 187465) | Marine sediment microbial communities from White Oak River estuary, North Carolina - WOR-1-36_30 (SPAdes) (version 2) | ecosystem: Environmental > Aquatic > Marine > Intertidal zone >...
CGGTGCTCGGTCAACTTAGTTCAAAATTAGCCGTTACCCGGTGGACAAGAACGTTGGGTACATTGATCAGCGCCGGCGTGCCGATTCTTGATGCCATTAATGTTACTCGCGAGACATCAGGGAACGAGGTTTTTGCCAACATGCTCGGCAACGTTCACAACTCTATTCGGCAGGGTGATACCTTTGCCGGGCCGTTACGTCAGTCAAAAACCGTTGACCTGATTGTCTCCAACATGGTGGCGGTGGGCGAGGAGACGGGTGATCTGGATAAGATGCTTCTGAAGGTAGCGGATAATTACGACGAGCAGGTCGACGTATTGGTATCCTCGTTAATGTCACTGCTTGAGCCGATCATGATTATTGTGCTTGGTCTTATCGTTTTGACTATCGTCTTGTCAATATTTTTGCCAATGATAACAATTATCACGAAGTTAAATGTCTAACAAAGACTAAACCAATAAAGCAGGCGTTTAGTTCAGTAATGAAGGAGAGTAAAGTGAAACCAATTGTCAAACCATCCAACAGAAAAACGGCGTTTACTATCGTAGAGCTTCTGACCGTTATGAGCATCATCATAATTCTCATGGGTCTTCTTGCGCCGGCCATGAACAGGGTAAGGCGATATGCCAGATTGGTAAGTCAGAAAAACCAGTTTCACAGTATTGATGTTGCCCTTGAGATGTTCCGTGCTGAGTTTGATGACTTCCCGGACTCCAGAGCAGCAGACGCCTCTGGAGCACCCTACTGCGGTGCGATGAAACTTGCCGAAGCGATGATGGGACAGGATTTATTGGGATTCCATCCGGATTCACGTTTCCTGGTTTCGGGGATGGACGGTGCGACTCCACCTGTTGCTTTGTACCCTGATCCAGCCCCACCTTCGCCCTTTCCCCCCTGGTATGTCGATAACTTGAAGACGAGAAAGGAGCACTATCTGCCGCTCGAGAATGCCAATGCCTATAAGCTGGAGACTATATATCCAAATATTACTACAGCTACCCCGAACTACAATGGTGACAGATATGTTCTGTGTGATGTTTATACACGCGCAACGAACCTTAAAACGGGAAAAAGGATTGGTATGCCCATACTTTACTACAAGGCAAATACATCAAATACGACACATGACCACACCCTTACTAATTTAGCAAACAATATTTACAATTCTCTTGACAATAATCAGATGGTCGGTGTCGGCAAGCCTTGGGATCCTGGTGGTGCTGCACATGCGCTTTTTAATAATCCTCAAAAGTTCTATGACAGCACGAGGAACAACAAGGTTCGGATGTCAAGGCCTTACAGGGTGGATTCTTATATTTTGATTTCAGCCGGTTTTGACGGTGAATACGGTACGCCGGATGATGTGTTTAATTTCGAAGAAGATTAACTGGAAGTTGATATGTACAAAGGGTCCAAGAGGGCGGTGATGAAGATAGTAAAGGTTTTCACGGCGGTAATAATTATGCTCATGATTACGCAGCGAACACAGGCCGGAGTTTTCTCGATTGTGAACGGCGGTTTCGAAAATGATGGTTATATAGCTGATATCACGGCACATGAGCCGGACGGTTGGAGCGACGTCAATATACCGGCAGGCAAATTTGCCGGATGGGTTTCCAGCGATTGGGTGACCAGCGGCAATTATAACCTGACCCTTAGTTCGTATTGGTATGTAGGATTTGAGGCTAACGATATTGCAATGGTCTCTCAAGAAGTGTATTTGACGGATGTTAATGAAATTATCTTCGACTTGAAGCTGCAGACATATCCATTTGATAAGGTCTGGGACCCGGGTAAGCGCACGGTATTAGTAATGATTGATGGTGTTGAAGTCTGGAACTCGGATGACTACCAGTTCCCTTTAAACGGCGAGTACAGGGAACAGGTTATAGGCGTCGATGTTTTGGATAGAGAATTGCACAAGCTGTCCTTATGTATAAGAGCGGACGTGAACGAAACATCTACCAGTGTGGACAGACTATATTATGCTCACTGGGATTCGATTGAGTTCAATTGTCATTGTGGTGGTTCCGGATTTTTCTTGGAAGATTTCAGCCGGGATTGCTATGTCGATATGAGTGATTTTGGGATGATGGCGAATGTATGGTTGAACGAGATTGCCTCGGAGGATGATCCGAATAACAGATATAATTTATATCGAAACGATGAGATACAGCCCTACGGTACCATCAATTTCTTTGATTATGCGGTTTTTCCCGGCACTTTGGATGTCAATATGCCAGACCTGAAAGTGTTCTTTGAGGGATGGTTGAACAAGATAGAGATAGATAATGAGTATAATTTATATCATGGGGATGATGTACATCCCCGCCTTATTATCAATTTTCCGGATTTCGCGATTTTTGCCGACAGATGGCTGCAGAGCGGCTATGACCAGGACTACTAATTTGTCGGCAGAGGTATGCAAATTATAAAAAGGAGATAGCTGTGAAGTGTAAAAAACCTGCTTTTACGCTTATTGAGTTATTAACGGTTCTTGCGATAGTGGCATTGCTTGTTGGTCTGCTTATTCCATCTCTTACGATGATACGCAATAGCGCAAAAGAGGCAAAGCAAAAGACCCAGCTTACCGAGATTGGGCTGGCACTGACGGGATTTCGAAACGATTATGGTGACTATCCGCCGTCAAGTTATCCAGATCCGCCGGGTGATTACTGCGGTGCACAAAAGCTCGCAGAGGCCCTTTTAGGGCTGGACCTTATGGGATTTCATCCGGATTCACATTGGCAGGCAGATGGGCGCAATAACATACCAATTACAGTTGCCGGTACACCCTTTCCTGTAGATGGATACTTTTTCTACGATCCGGCTAATCCTCTTGATATGGATAAGCGAAAAGGGCCTTATCTGGAGCTCGGAACCGAGAGTGCCTTTAGACTTAGCGATTTATATACACCGGCTTCTTTAGCCGCCTCTCCTACACCCCTGGCGGCAAATACATTTGTGATTTGCGATTCGTTTGGAATTAAAAAAGTAACGATTGCACCGGGCCATACGGCCAAGGCGGGCACGCCCATTCTTTACTACAAGGCGGACACCACCAAGAAGAAATTTGATGGGATAGGTATCCCTCCGGGCTCTCAGGATATTTACAATTTTATGGATAATTTTCCTATCATTCAGGTCGCGGACACGGCAGACGGCACACCACCGGGAGATCATCCACTCGCTACCCTCGGCGGGATGTACTTCTACAATCAACAGTATAAAATAATCGACCAAAAGATATTGAGCTCGACAGCAAAACCCTGGCCCCACAGACCCGACTCGTACATATTGATTTCAGCGGGACTGGACGGCCGGTATGGAACAGAAGACGATATTTGCAACTTCGGAAACTAAAACGAAATTCATACCTCATTGAGCAAGCTAAGGTTATGAAAAGTGACGCAAACAAAACCGGGCTGACGCTTATCGAGATGCTGATTGTTGTGGCCATTATTGTGATACTGACCACAATGGTAATCGGCCTCGCCGGCCGGGTCACCGACCAATCCAAGGAGCAGCTTACCCGGAACACGATTGGAATCCTTACCTCCGCCCTCAGACAGTTCCATGATTACGAATATCGCTACATAGACAATCCTATTTATACTCCCCCTCAGAGACAATTTTATCTGGGGCTTGATTTTCCATTGGACTGCAGCGGTTTTGATGTGCCCACTCTTCAAATGACGTTGGATAACTCTCTTGGCTTGGCGGCCGGCAGTGTTGTAATTAACCCCGCCGCGGCGCACAACGACCCGGATTACTCGGGCTGTGAAGTATTGTATTTTTTTCTTAGCAGAGTTTCTGAATGCCGAAAGACTTTGGATAAAATCGACGAAACTCTAACAACCAGTGAGGGTGCTAACAACCAACCTATGAATATTGCGATAACTTACTCAAGCGGTGCTGTTAAAGTCTACCCGTTACTGAGAGTCATCGATCCATGGGGTACCACGTTACGATATAAATATTACGACAATATTACCCTTGATCCTCACAGCAAGCTTACGTTTCCTGTGATTATATCAGCCGGGCCGGACAAAAGGTTCGGAACGGCTGATGACATAAGCAGTCGAAAATGAAAACAGCAAATAAACAATCGGGTCGCACATTAGCAGAGATGACGGTTGTTATCGCAGCCATAGTGTTGCTTGGTAGTTTCGGATTGCCGGCCATACGCACATTCCTCGATTCCTTCGAAACGGGAACCGGCGCCAGGCCCGTCATAAGCGCCGCCCTTGCTTCTGCCCGTGCGATAGCGGCCAAAGAGCAAAGATACGCCGGTATCAGGTTCCAAAAGGCTTATAATCCTGACGCTCCGCTTGAACCGCTTAAGGAAGATCAGTATATGGTTTTTATTATACAGGATCCCAATATAGGGGCGTACTTTTTTCGTGCCGTCGAGGGCCTTGAGCCAATAAAGCTTCCTGATTCAATCGGCGTTATGGACTATGAGCTTATAAACCAAGCGATAATGTCTGTACCAACTTGGGAACCAAGTAGTAATCATCCTGTTGATCTTATAGATTTAACGACGTTTTCAATTATCTTCTCGCCATCCGGCAAAATGGTAATACACGATGTGCGGGTCAGGAACAGAGATGGCCAAAGTCATACCAGTGCAACTCTTAGTTATGATGATGTTTTTAACACTACATTACAGGTGGATGCCGGGGTAGGTATGTTTTATCAGGACGATTACTATCCGGGTTATGCTTCAACTCCGAACCTTGGTCTTGGACCGGAGCCAAGCCGAAGGGCCTTTGTGATGTATGACAGGCGGGAATTCAAAATCGCTTACGACAAAGGCAGGGCATACTCTGACTATCTTTCAAAGTTAATTCCGAATGAAGTTATACAGATTAATCCCTATACGGGGACAATGGTGGAAAAGTGAGAAAAACAGCTATGCAAAAATCGGGCGGTTATAATGGCTTTTCTCTTACCGAGTGCCTGCTGGCGGTCGGGACAATCGCGGTCGGTATGCTTTTTATAGCCGGTGTGTTCCCCGTCGGCATTCATTTCAACACTATTGCCAGCGAGCGGACCATTGCAGCGGTTATAGCCGACGAGGCCTTTGCGAAAATAAGACTTTATGCAGCAGGCAATCCGATTGATGTCAATGATGACATTGCCATTGATTTATTGAGAACAGATCAGCTTACGAACTATGGTCTTCCAATAGTCGGCATTAATCCCATCGAATTTTCGTACCCGTCCGATCCCAATATGGACATTAACCGGAAACAATTTTACTGGTCGGCTTTGTGCAGACTTACAGAACCACGTATTGATCCCAATGATCCGCGCCGGCTCGTACAGGTAACTGTCTTTGTGTGCAGGAAGATAGGAAGTGGGACTACATATCCTGGATGGGCGGCAAATTGGCCTGTGCCCGTGCCGGTAGGTATTCTTGCAGTTGCTGCTCCCGACACGCTTCAAATAGATCAGCCTGCATTCATTAACGAGGGCTGTACGATTGTGGATAATCAAACCGGCCAGATTTACCGAGTGTTGGAACGTGATGCGTCCATGCCTGATATGATTGTGCTGGACAGACCCTGGCAGGGTAAAATTTTACCGGGTTTGGTCTGGGTGGTTCCACCACCTGTCGGCGGGGGAAGAGGTCCCTGCATAGCGGTATATCAAAGGGTAATCAGATTATAATACGAATCGACGGACAATGAACCATAAACTGTGGACAAGACGGGCCTTTACTCTGATTGAGCTGGTGGCTGCTATCGGCATATTTGTTATAGTGTTGCTTTTTGCAAGTGTTATTTTCAAGGTCAGCATAAATTCCCATCGCACCGCCGGTGCAAACGCGGAGATTATGCAGAAACTGCGGGCCATTACCGACCAGTTAAACATCGATTTCAAGGGTTTTCGAAAAGACGGATACCTGGTTCTGCGATCGGAGCTGTTGAACAGGAACGAGTATGGGAATTCACCGACTCCTTCTGATTTCAGGGCGGACAGATTATTTTATTTCAGCACGGGTGACTCTCAAGCATGGAATAATACGAGTGTGCGAAGTAATATCACAAAGGTTTATTTCGGACATGACTATCGTTCTTTATACGATACGGCATTTCCCGTCAGCAAATGGTCTTTGGCACGGGATGCCAAATTAATAACTCCGTTTTTTTCAGATATTGATGCTAACAATATTAGCTATGCGGACCTCAAGGCAAATGTTACGGGTACTGAGAATGAGGCCCAGAATCTACTCTTATCTGGTATTCCGATAGATATTCAAGCCAATCCTGATGATGTCAGGGGCTTGATGTGTCAGAATGTCGGTGAGATTAAGATTGAATGGACCAACGGATTAAAGGTGCCGGGTGATATTATGTTGTGGTTTGGTCTTTTGCGGCCAAGCGGATATCCTATTGAGGATCCCGGGCCGCCTTATATAGCAACCTGGATCCCCGGAACACCGGAGCAGTATTGGCCCACGGCCCTAAAGTTTACTTTTACAATATATGATTCGAAAGGGATTTTGAAACAGGGACGTACATTTACTCATATCGTTTATGTTGGTGATTGAAGATGTCGGGAATGAGCAGGAAAAATTGGGATTTTATTAAGGATGCTGATAAAAGCGGCTCGGCTCTGATTCTAACCGTAGTTCTTACGAGTATGCTGGCTATTGTCGGTATACTTTTTGTTATGATGGCCCGTGTGGACAAGGTGGCGACGTCGGCCATTTCCGACAACAGAGAGCTTGATTTGGCAGTCGAAACAGTCATTGCCAAGATTTCGCAGCAGCTTATTCTGGATGTCCCCGGCATTGCAGGACAGGAGTATTACGACTATCCTGATGCCAACAACGCCTGGCTGGCTTCGCTTGAGCCGGAACTTCTTAGTGATGGTGGTACCCCCGCTGACACATCTGACGACACATATTATTGGCGGCAGATAAGCGATGTTAATGACCAGTTAGGACCACAGTTGGGGCCAGGAGCTTGGAATTTACAGGCTTTAATTATACCGGATTATCAACCGTCTATGCAGATTGGTGACAGCAATGTGGTTGTTGGGGTATATCATCGTGCTGACGCAGATGCCGATGGGGTATCGGACTCGGTATGGATCAGAATCCCTGATATAACCAGCAGCAAGGGCGAACCGATTTATGCCGCGGTTAGAGTTATTGGCAACGAGGGAATGTTAAATGTCAACACGGCATGGAAGTTTGATTTTGATCCTAATGTCGTGACGGATGCGAATCAAATTGACGGCTCGAGCCAGACTCAGATAAACTTGGCTGCACTTGCTCTGCGGGGAAATAACGGCACTCTTGCCGAGGCGGCAGACACATTGCAGAATGTGCGGTGCGGTATCGAACCAAATGACATATTTTTGTATCAAAAGAATGTTGTTTGGCGTTACCATTTACCTGTGGGTGCGTACACCCCGTTCGATATATCCGATGAATTGGAACTTCGGAATCGATTTTTAGTGAATATTCCCGATATTGATACGCGTATTGAGGAAACCTGGGACAACGTATTTCAGATTGGCAAGCGAACCCCGTTTGATTCCAATCTTCCTGAGTGGTACCAAAGGTCCTACCACGACATGTTTTTTCCAAATGTAGTTTATTCCTACAGGCATATTGGTACTACTTACAATATGGACAGGATAATCGACCCGAACGGCGAAAAGATGATTAACGTCAATACGGAAACGTCTGCTGTGAAAATATATGAGAGATTGCGGCGCAGTATGTATCCTTTCGTACCCGACCCGAATACAGACCATCATTTTGCACAACTGGCGGTCAACATGGTCGACTTTGTCGATGAGGATGACAAGAATCTTGATGGGATCCTGGATGTGAACGACGGGAACTGCGTATCGACACTGGTTGATGGCAGCGGGATAATCCATTATGGTTTCGAGGCTCAGCCCTTCATCAATGAAATCGCCTGGCAGATTGATCCATCCCCGGCTGTTAGTGCCAGTTTTTTCGCGCTTGAACTCTGTAATCCGTTCGATAAGGATATAGACTTGGGCAACTTTATCCTTGATTTTGTCAGCAGGGATGGCGCTAAGCAATATTACATTACATTTCCTGTCGGCCTGGTAATCGAAGCGAACGGCTATTTTGTAATTGTGAATCAGGCCGGCGTGTTCCCAATCTATACCGATCCTAACACGCCGACGACGGTATGGGTGGATCCGGCACTTAGATTTTTTGAGGACTGGATGACGCTTGACAAGAGTAAGCCGCCGGTGGACCTCAGGCCCAATCCTGACAAAAGCAAGCCGCCTATCCCGGAGGGATGGGGTACGATTTATGATGTGTCTATGCTGCGCAGTGTATTAGTACCGGCCCCCGGTACAATGCTATATATTGATAATCAGATTATCGATGCTAACCTGGCATTGCCGGGGAGCGCGCTGGCTTTTGGGCGTGACGACCGTGATTGGCGCGTTATTTATCAGACGTTGTCACAAGACAGTGCCTATGGCGGCAGTCTTGGGATGGCAAACTACCGGCATATTCCTTTTGATTTACCTTCCTATCCGAAGCACCTTTACAGCTTCTTTTTGCCTAATCCTCTGGATCCTCGTGCAAGGCTTATCACGGTTGGCGACCTCCCGAGAATACTGACTTTGGGGCACGGCACCACGCCTGACAGTACAATCGGCCGGCAACTGATGGCATACGAATTGTTGGAAATCAACACACTTGTAGACCAGGAACACAATGTAAGGTTGGATTTGCAAAATCCCCTGCATAGAAATGTTTTTCAATATTTTACAGTCTTCGATCCAAAAAGTGACAATATCGATAATGACGCCGACGGTCTGACGGATGAAGATGACGGTTCGGAATGGAAGGTTCCCGGCCGTATCAATATCAATACAGCTCCCTGGTATGTATTGGCGCAATTACCGTGGATTTCCCCTCATACACCGAGTTATGAGCTCGCAAGGGCCATTGTTGCCTATAGGAACAAAGCGGCTTTAGCCGGCGGCCCCGATTATACCGTTCGGCCCGGAGGGCCGGGCTTTGGGAGTATCGGAGAATTAAATTTTGTCATAGCCGCTTTGAATAACTTCAATATAGGTTTTTATGCTTTCGACAATATTGACCTGCCCGGCTTCCCGGACCTGACAACTGCCGACGATGACCCACCTTATGCAGTGCCGGACGCCGGTGATGAAGTTGTCGATGATTTCGAGGAACGCGATGTAATATTCTCAAGGATAAGCAATCTCGTTAGTGTTCGAAGTGATGTTTTTACAGCTTATATACTCGTTCGCATCGGTACAGACGGCCCGCAAAAAAGGGCCGTTGCCATACTGGATAGAAGCGGCGTTAACAAGATGAACGTTGGTTTACCTGCCGGCAGGGTGAGAATTGTTTCGCTGCACTACGTTCCTGATCCGCGCTAAAGGCTAATCAATATTGCTTTATAGATGTGTATAGTGGGAGTGTCTTTACTGCTGCCAGAGCCAGAACTTTTGAAGGATAGACAAATCACGGCCGTCCACGATGTTGTTGTTATCGGCGTCCACACCTTTGTCTTTGATATTTGCGCCTTGTAATCCCCAGTTGTTGGCCAATATGGCGAAATCAACCATATTAACATTCAGGTCGGCATCTGCATCTGAGGGAACGGGCCGTAATATATCCGAGCAGGTTGCCTCTTCGGTCCCGCCATAGGCCCCTATATTGATTCTGCCGCCGTTCGGCGCCGGCTCCAGCGAATAATCGGCAAACGGATCGCCGGCGTTAATGGACGGACTTGTGCTCAGTAAGTGAAAATCGAGAGGATCGAGAATTGGACTTACAAACATGGGGTCCTTGTTGATATTTCCTTCACCCGGCCAGACTGCGCTCGGATCGTAGAAACCGTCGCTGTCGAACATTTGAATGTTGCTGTATGTAGCATTGATAGCGGAGTTGATACCAAAGCTTGCCATTTCCAGACTGCTAACTCCCATATCCATTGCAGAAGCCGAACCTGCAGCGGAGCTTGCCTGCTGCACGCCGGTATTGTCCCAAATATTCGTATTTGTTAGATTGGCACTGCCGCCGTAAGTTTCAAGGCCGCCGACAAGCCAGCTCCAGCTGGCGACATTCCATGTAATATTGCAATTGATGACATCCATAGAGCTGCCGTAGTTTGAGCTGGCACCGCCGCTCCAGTATCCCCAATTGTGGACTATATTGCAATATTGGATGATGCAGTTTGGATTATTGGGGTCGTCATTCGGATCTCCATGCGGATTTCCCTCGCTGTAAATCCCCCCGCCACTGGCCCAGCAGTGATTGTCATATATTTCTACGGTTTGGGGTGGTATTGGGGGTGGTAAAGGAAGAGATCCCAATATCAGAGTATTACTGTCTATAACGGCGATTCCGCCGCCGGACCATCTTGCAGTATTCCAAATTATCGTGCCTCTCTCAATCCGCGGACCGGAACCTTTGCAGTCCTTGATATATATTCCTCCGCCGTGCTGGTCAATCCTGTCATCATTCACCCATGCATCGTTTTCCATTATGATGCAATCCCTAATGAGGGCATTGCTGTTTACACACGCAATTCCACCGCCTGAGCCTGCGACCTCGTTATATTGTATATAACAGTTAATAATCTGTGGATTGGAATTCCAAGCGTAAATTCCGCCGCCGTATTGATGTAAGTCATTGACGTCCAGGGCATTGACGTCGTTTACGTCATTTATATCTATGTATCGATAAAATCCCAACCCGGCAAAGTTGTTGCTTGCTGTGTTAATCCCTATATCGCAATTGGTTATTCGAGCGTTTCCGTTTTCATCGCAGAAGATTGCTCCCCCTCCGGCATCGGCAGTGCAGTTGTATATCTCGCAATTTGTTATGACTGGTGTACTGTCCTTGATATATATTGCACCACCATAACCACTTGGATCATCGTTAGGCTCGCGCGGCCAGGATGTATCCTGCGCATAACCATTGATGATGATAAAACCTCGCAAAAACGCAAAGGGTGGAGCTGTTCCCTCGCCACTTTGGAAGATAAAGGCCCTTCCCTGATATTGACAATCTATGATAGCTCCCCTTGGTATATAGGTTTCGGTCGCATCCCCTGTTTGGACGGTAATGTTTTTGCCTTTAAAATCTATGTCAAATTCATAGTAAGTAGTGGGGGTCATTGGATTGCCAAGGACGGTTATAGTGTCACCATCGGAAACGGCGTTTGAGTCAATAGCCGCTTGAATCGTAGGAAAACCTGTAGGGGGTGCTCCGGGCACAATCCAGGCATCAGCCGTAGAGAGTATCCCGCCTGTAAGTATAAACAATCCAAGGAACAGATGTTTGATTTGAATCGCTGATTTGGCCATAATAACACCTTCCATTTTACATAAGTTCACCCCGCGGAACTTTATCTAAATTATACCAGAACCACTTTAATTATACCAGAAAAAAATCAACGAAATACTTAGGAAATGCTGAAATAACCAAAATTTATATTATGGACACTTGGTTATTAAGACTTTATCAGCCCCAATAATTCGGCATGCACCTTTTTGTTGGCAGCTATCACCTGCAATTCCTGCCCTTCATAGTTATCCAGTTCGAATGGGAAGATTTTATTACCCTGCCAATCGCTTACAACGGCTCCCGCCGTCTCAGCAATGAGGGTTCCGGCAGCTATATCCCACAGCTTCGGACATGAGTGGATAGTCGCAATAAGACCCCCATTTGCCACATAAGCAAGCTGCAGGGCGGTAGAGCCTAAATTGCGAAATCGTGTCTTTAGCATAATTTCGCAGGCCCAGGCAGGTACTTCGTTTTGAAAGTGGCTGTCCAGTCCAACGCTTGAAAATTCACCAATTTTTTCTTTGCCGGCTGTGATACGCCTGCCATTTAATTGTGCCTCACGGCCTTTGACAGCCGTGAACATCGATTCTGAGGCCGGCTCAAAAATTACGCCTGCAATCGGCTCACCATCATACACTACCGCGATACTGATAGTAAAGAAGAGCATTCGGTGTGCAAAATTGTTAGTTCCGTCCAATGGGTCGATAACCCACCAGAAATGCTCGGTTCCTCTCGGAGGCTGCTTGAAAATTTTGGCTTTTCCGCCTTCCTCTGCGATAAAACCGTGATCAGGATAGGTTTCTTTGATGCGATCCACGATTATCTGCTGGCATCGCGCATCGGTTTCTGTCACCATTTCACTTTTGTTGCTCTTTAGAGAAGCTTTGATGAAGTTAATTTCTTCCATTGCGCGCTGGCCGGCCAAACGCGCTGCGACAATGCCGGTTTCCAGCATCCGGCTCAAAATTCTTTGCTCTAATGCCATTATTTTGCCCTTTGTGCTCTTATCTTGACAGAACTATTAGACTATCCTATTTTAACGTAGTTATGCAGGCAAGCCAACAGCTAAATAAAACGAAATTTTTCTTCCGGGCATCGCATCGCCAACGGGCCTCATCGGCGGTAATCTTGCTTGTATTGCTCGCTTTATTCGGATTACTATCGTTGGCTGCGCACTATAATATTGCTCTGGCGCCTTACGGCTGTGGCTTCAAGCTAAAATATGACTTGCCCTGTCCGACTTGCGGCATGACAACCTCCTTATATAAATTTGTACGCGGCGAAATCTTTGGTTATAATGGTGCATTTTATGTCCAGCCAGCCGCTGCACTATTGTGTACAGTCCTGGTTTTCGTGGCATTATTGGCTTTCATTATAGCTGTTTTTGGAGTATATTTTGGTTTTATCGACCGCTTTTTTAAAGAAGTAAAGATAAGGCATATAATTCTGGCCTTGGTAATCATTATCGCTGCCGGCTGGACAGTTACTTTGGCCCGGGCGCTGGCAACGAGATAGTCAGAGTGACTGATGGTAAAAAGCTTTTTCGTAGTTATTGCAGTTATAAATTAAGTGTTGCCGACCATAGAAAAGACATCGGTTGGGAAAAGTATAAGAAGGAACGGTTATTTGGAGTTTTATAGTGATTAGAGTTTTAATTACAGACAAACTTGCACAGGAGGGTATAGACCTACTAAATTCGACAGAGGGCGTAGAAGCTGTCGTTAAAACCGGTATTGATGAAGAGGAACTGGCCGGTATTATCGGTGAACACGATGGCCTGATAATTAGAAGCGGTACAAAGGTTACAGCCAAAGTTCTTGCCAATCCTGGTAAGCTAAAGGCAATCGCCAGGGCTGGTGTTGGTGTAGATAACATCGACGTCCCGGAAGCCACCAGAAAAGGGATCCTCGTTATGAATACGCCCGGCGGCAATACTCTCAGTGCCGCAGAGCACACAATGGCCTTGATTCTATCAATGAGCCGGAATGTTGTCCCTGCCTGCACAAGCCTGAAATCCGGTGCATGGGACAGAAAGAAATATATGGGCAACCAGTTAAACAACAAAGTGCTTGGCGTAATAGGTCTGGGCAGAATCGGAATGTCTGTGGCGGGAATGGCAAAAGGTTTCAATATGAAAATACTCGGTTATGACCCGTTTGCTGTGCCCACTGATGCGGAAAAACTCGGTATTGAGGTAACCAACAGTCTGGAAAGGGTCTTCAAAGAGGCCGATTATATTACCGTCCACGTGCCGAAGAACGAGCAGACATTAAACATGATTGATGCTGAGCAAATTGAAATGATGAAACCAACGGTTCGGTTGGTCAACACTGCACGTGGCGGAATTATAAACGAGAAGGCGCTATATAATGCACTGGCCGAAAAGCGTATCGCCGGTGCCGCTCTGGACGTTTATCCTACTGAGCCGCCGGAAAATACGCGTTTTACCGAGTTTGAAAATTGTCTTGTCACACCGCATTTAGGTGCCAGTACGACAGAAGCTCAAGTCGATGTGGCTGTCGAAGCGGCGCAGATCCTTGTTGATGCCCTGAAGGGCGGTCTTGTCAGGAATGCGCTCAATGCTCCTTCTACTGCGGGGGCCGTGCCGCCTATTGTGAGTAGGTATGCCGAGCTTGCCCGGCGGATTGGCACGCTGGTCAGTACTATTGCACCGGGCCATATCAAAAACGTCGAGGTCCAGTATCGGGGCACGATTGCAGAAGCGGCTGTCGAACCGGTTACTCCGAACTTTGCAATCGGCCTGCTGCAGAGGCATTTTGAAATGCCTTTGAATATGGTCAATGTCCCTGTCCTGGCAAAGGAACGCGGCATAAGCATTGATGAGACGAAAAATACGACGGCCAAGGATGTAGCCGCAAGTTTCAGCGCAAAAGTCGTAACCGATAAAGTTACTCGCACTGTGACCGGTTCGGTCTTTGGCGAAACTCTGCTGCGTATTATCGAAATCGACGGCTTTAATATAGAGATGACCCCGCAAGGGGCGGTCCTGGTCATTTTTAACGATGATAAGCCCGGTGTTATTGGTTCGGTTGGGACTGTTTGCGGCAGGCATAAAATCAATATCTGCACGATGGGTGTCGGACAAAAGCCGGCGGAACAAAAGGCCATGCTTGCTGTCAGTCTCGATAAAGAGCCTGACAAGAAGGCCATCGAAGAGCTCGGCGAACTTGACTTTGTAAACGAACTTTACGTCTGCAAGCTGGACTGATTATCTTATTGTGTCCTTCTCTTCTCCCGATGCGCGTTACGCAACGCACAGAGATTTGACATGGCTGAAAAATTGATAATAAGTATCAGCGGTTTGAGAGGCATCGTAGGCGAGAACCTCACAGCTTCAGTTGCCGAAGAATACGGCTGCGCCTTTGGAACATACCTGGAGAGCAGGG
>Ga0209427_10005341_pt1 | contig 14742 bp, 8 predicted proteins | sample DeeMarSWOR136_30_FD_187465 | JGI IMG/M metagenome (GOLD analysis project Ga0209427, IMG submission 187465) | Marine sediment microbial communities from White Oak River estuary, North Carolina - WOR-1-36_30 (SPAdes) (version 2) | ecosystem: Environmental > Aquatic > Marine > Intertidal zone >...
CCCGCCAGTCGCCATACATGTTTTCCAGAACCGTTGCAGCCTGATGCGGCTCATATCCGGTAATACCCAGGGGAAGGTAAACATTGCGAACTTTGGTGACGAGCCAGAGAAAGATAGCTTTAATTTTTTCCTCATTTGTAGTGAGTCCCGAAGTGAGTTCCGCAGCCTTAGCTTCGATGCTCGGAGTTATCTCTATCTTTTCAACGAACTGATCGCTGATCCATGTTCCCAGATCCTCCCAATTTTGGCATGAGCTATAAATAAGGGTGGGCGCTATTTCAGGAGGCATGTTTGGTTCGAAGATAATCTGATCGACGTTTTCAACTCGCCAGACGTAGATCGTTTTATCACCTTTTTCTGTGATGATCGGCTCCAGGGTTCGTCGAGTCATTGTGTATTTGAATTTCATCCCTTTGGGGACAATTACGACATATTCTTTGATTAGAATTGGCTCATCCCATTGGAAATTGTTAATTCCCCAGAAATATTGTTTGCTTTCAGAATCTTTTCGATGATAGGTACGATACTTTAGTTCAAGACAGATATTTGGGCCTACCTCTGGATAAGAAACTACTTTTTGCTGGAAGTCAGCATAGATTGAAGCATTTTCCAGCTCTGGGGGTGTAATATCATTGATCGCTTCTTGTTCAACAGGAATCGGTTCGCCAATCCGCTTTCGGGACTGTGCCACGAAGATGATCATGCTGTCCGTTTTTACGTTGTAGTTTCGCTTTAAATCACCGAACTTCTCTTTGCCGCGATCCCTCAAAATTTTAATCAGAATATGTTCATCAGTGGTGGCACTGCCGTCGCTGTTTATCTCGTGAACGATTTGTTGCAGTAGAACTACAGCACCAGCCTCTGGATAATCGGAGAATTTAGGCGAATCTTTAACAAGTTGAATTATTTTTTCATCAGTGTACTCTGTCTGTCCACTAAGTGTTCCTCCGATTAAACAGATAGATATCAATGAAAAAATTAAGATTTTAATTTCCTTTTGCATCTCGAACTCCTTTGTTCTTATTTATTAGACTTCTGCAAAATTAAAATTTTAGCGTCATTTCGAACGGAATCCGATAAGGCGGATGGAGTGAGAAATCTGTATGTCTCATAAGATCAATTCGTTACCCAGATTTCTCGCTTCGCTTCGCCCCGGCGAATCTGCCTCTGGCATGATCGAAATGACATTTTCCCTATTTTGCAGAACTCTACTTAGCTATATTATAAACTATGGTCAAAGATTTAATGAAACCATTTTCATGGTGTTAAATTGAGACGTGAATCGTTATATGGCAGACGTAAAAGAACAAAATTTTTTCGTTTCACGTTTCACTTTTGACATCAGACAATTATCAAATAAGATCATTTTAATCCGCTCAATCGGCTTTCTATCTCTTTTTTAGTTATGGTTCGTTCAGAGTTTGTATAGATTAGTCTGTTTTTTCAAGGATAACTTCACCTCGGGTTGATCGCTGGGAAGCTTTCAATATTTTTTTCAATTCCAGATACTCACCCGGTGAGTAGATCTTTTTCTTCATACCCAGGCGGCTTCTATACTGAACCGCGGCTTTGCCCTCCGGTTCAGTGACTCTTGTCTCTTGATACCCCATTCTGTAATCCACCGGATCGTAGGAGATGTCAACCTGATCCGGAACAGCTTTGATGCGATAGCCTTTGGGGATGAGGAGTGTCTCTTCGTTGAGAACTCCAAGCGTTGTTTGAAGATTGAAGGGATACTTCCGCTCAGAAAGATTAGCTGCTTTGAGAAACTGACTTCCTAGTAGATCAAAAATACCAGTGGAGAGCGGCATTTTCACCAGCAGATATTTTCCAGCTTGAAGCGCAAAATCCGCTGATTCAAAAGAGATGTCAACTGTGATCGGCTGGTACAGGTCTTCCGGATCACCGGTTTTTATATCAGTAATCTGGGCGCCCGGGTACACCGAAGAAATAATATTCTGGAAAATATTCTTCAATTGAGCCGGAGGCATCATTTTAACAATCTGACGCAACGCAAGATCGTATATGCCATTAGAACTCAACTGAATGTGGCTCGTCATGGAACCGTCCTCGTTGAGTTCTGTGGTTGCGCTAAAATATCCGGTATTATCCTCAGGTGGGCTATAAGCTGTCCTCTCAAGGCTGTCACCTTCGGCAGTAAGCACCAGTGTCACCTGCTCTGCTTCAATAGACATTAACAGATCCATGCCGTTTTCAATGGTTGGATCAATGTAAGTGTAACCTCCGTCTTTATTGGGAACCGCCACGATTCCATGACTCCAGTACAGGTTCGGTATGTCAGCGTACTGCTCATATCCAAGCGACGTATAAACAACGTTCGCTGGGATGCCAACCTCTCTGATCATCGCCGTCAGCATCACAGCCACATCCCGGCATACGCCATACTTTGTCTCATAAGTTTTTGTAGCTGGTTTTGGGTCATAACCGGTTTTCTTTCCCAATCCAATACCCATGTAGCGTACCTTTTGAGCAACAAAATGATAGAGTGCTTTGAGTGTATCTTCCCGAGTATTGCACCCGCTCACGAGTTGCTGGATTTCATTCCTCAACGCATCGTTCATGTCGATGTACTGTTCATTGAGATTGTAACCCCATCGCGAAATATCTCTCCACGACTCGATAGTTGACGCCCAAATTCCTGGGGCGATGTTCTGATACGGTGCCATTGCTGGCTCGCTGACGATTCTGGGTTGGTCATTCGCCCACCAACGGTAAGTTGTTTTACCATCTTTTTCAGTCCTGGAGAACTGAATTTTTGCTTCGGGATCATTTTGGCTTTTGTAGGTTAAAGGCATTGAAGAAGGACCCGTCACAACGATTTCATCGTGAAGAACTGGATTAAATTCCTGGAAGAAATACATGCAGTCAAATTCACCTTCTATGATTGCATGGTGGCACGTATCGACCACGAAGTACTCGATAGCATCGCCGACTTCCAGGTTGGGAAATGTGATCACCTTTTGCCGCTGATCAGGCTCATAAATATTCATTGATGCCAGGATTGAAAGTGTGATATCAGTAATGTTTTCCACTGGAACGTTCTGTATCGTTCCATCGGGCTTGATAATGCGAGCCTGGTTCACATAAATTCTATCGTATTTGCGATAATAGGGAAACTTACTTTCGCTGAAGTCTTTCTTTCCCTGCTCAGTGAGAATCTTTCTCAACGCGTATGTAGTGGAAACATAGTTACCGTTGGATTGGTAGTCATAGGTTGTCTTCATTTCAATGAGGATGGTGTTAGCATCGGGGTACTTGGTGAGGTCACCAGCATCTGTGATCTTTTTAATCAATTCAGGCGGTGCTTTCTCAAGTGTTACTCCAATTAGACCGGAAACGAAAACAGCCAAAAGGACAAAAATAAAAACCCACACTTTCGGAAGATAATGATTCAGTTTCATGATAGACTGCCTCCTATGATTACAATATTTTTGTTTACCGTTTCTATCAATTTACGAGAAAAGAACTGGAAAGTTATGTAGAATTTCATCCTTTTATTTGATAACAGTAACATATAAAACAATCTGCAAATATTTTTTTAAAATGTCAAGTAATTTTTTGATTGGGGAATAACTTTTGATTTTTTATGCTTATCAAAAATTATTTATGTAAATCCATGATCTTCCCATTGACTAAATAACTCAATTAAAAAACTTTAAATGATCCTGAAAAATCATGTTCATCTCATCTCTTATTTATTTTCGCTTATCTCCCATTTACCCAATTCCCCAAGCAACCAATTACCTAACTAATCCTGCAGCACACGCCATAACATTTTCAGGTGTTGCCTCGTTTTTAGAAAATTCTCCAGTAATCCTGCCGCGATGCATTACCAGAATCCTGTCGCTCATAGCAAGAATTTCTGGCAATTCTGATGATATCATTAAAATTGCCAATCCCTGTTTAACTAATTCGTTGATAAGCAGGTAAATTTCTCTTTTTGCACCGACATCGATGCCCTGGGTTGGTTCATCCAGAATGAGCACTTTTGGTTTTGCGCAGAGCCAACGGGCAATGACCACTTTCTGCTGATTTCCCCCGCTTAACTTTAATGCTTCCTGGTCTAAGTTGGGTGTTTTAATATTTAATTTTTCGATGTAGCTTTCAACTGTTTGTTTTTCCGAATGATGTTTGACAAAACTGAAAACTGTCACAGCATTCATATTTGGCAACGTAATATTTTCTTTCACGCTCATTCCCAAAATCAATCCCTGCGATTTTCGATCTTCGGTGGCAAAGGCAATTCCATGCGAGATAGCATCTTTGGGAGACCCGATTTTGACGGGCTTTCGGTCGAGAAAAATTTCGCCACTGCTTAGACGATCAATCCCAAAAATAGCCCGTACCACTTCGGTCCTGCCAGCCCCAACCAATCCGAATAATCCAATGACCTCTCCGCTGCGAATATTGAAACTGATATTGGAAATTCCTTTCCCCGTCGAAATTTCTCTTACAGCGATCATTTCGTTACCGATTACAGGCGTTCGATCTGGAAATTCCTCATCCAATGTTCTGCCGACCATCAATTGGATGACTTCATCCTTGGATGTATCTTTTGTGGCGAGCGTATTGACCAATTTCCCATCCCGCAAAACGGTGATGCGCTCGCTGATTTCAAACACCTCGTCTAATTTATGGGAAATAAAGATTACAGTTTTTCCTTTATCCTGGAGGTTGCGGATCAGTTTGAATAGACTGTCGATTTCAAGCGGTGTCAGTGTGGCGGTCGGTTCATCCATGATGATAAGCGATGCTTGCAAAGACAATGCTCGGGCGATCATTACCATCTGCTTCTGAGCAATGCTTAAATTTCGAACAATGGCGTGTGTGTCTAACTCCAAATCGATTTCTTGCAAAATGGAGTTGGCGGTTTGATGCAATGCTTTCCAATCCACAAGCCTGAATTTTCGTTTGGGTTCTCGACCCAAAAGAATGTTTTCACCAACGGAAAGATCAGGAATCAGGTGCAATTCTTGAAAAATGGTGCTAATGCCAATTGATTGGGCGTGCTGCGGATTCCGAATTGTCATTAAGTTTTTATTAAAAAATATTTGCCCGTCATTTTGTTGAATGACACCGCTAACGATTTTTACCAATGTCGACTTTCCAGCACCATTTTCTCCAATCAGGGCATGAATTTCATTTTGCCTTACAATAAAGTCGACAGAATCGAGGGCAGTCACCCCAGGAAACTGCTTGGTGATGCCCTTCATTTGCAGTACATATTCAGATCCATTACTATTCAACTTCAAGCCCCCTTTGCAATCTTACTGCTATCAGAATAACCAAACCTTTAACTGCCATCTGGTAATAGGCAGAGACGTTGAGCATGTTCAAGCCGTTGTTTAAAATGCCCATAATATAGGCGCCAATCAGCGTGCCCCAAATCCAGCCCTTGCCGCCTGTAATGCTGGTTCCACCGATTACTGTTGCGGCAATAGCATCGAGCTCCATTCCTGTTCCCATATTGGGATCGCCTGAATTCATGCGGGATGTCAGAATAAGCGCCCCTATACCAGAGGTCAATCCGCAAATTCCATAAATAAAAATCTTAATTCGATCCACAGATAATCCTACCAGTTTTGAAGCTTCTTCGTTGCCGCCGATAGCGTAGACATATCGTCCGAAACTGGTGTGATGCAAAATCACATAAGCGACTAAATAGACCATCAGCATAATTAATACAGGAACAGGAAAAAAAGAAATGTACCCCCTCCCTACCTTCTGGAAACTTTCGCCGAGCTGAGAAATCGGGAATCCGCCTGTGATGATGAAACAAATACCCCTACCAATTACCATGGTGGCTAAGGTAACGATAAAAAATGGAATTTTAACTTTGGCGATGAGAATTCCGTTGGTCAAGCCGACAACAAGGCTGATCAGCAAGCCACCCATTACCGCAATCAGAATTGACAGGTCAGCTTTTTGAACGAAAAAACTGATCATGATTCCCGTGACCGCCACAATTGATCCCACCGAAAGATCGATCCCAGCGCTTAAAATAACGAAAGTCATTCCCACCGCAACAATTGCCATCACCGATATTTGCCGACTGATATTAAAAAAGTTGGAAATCGTTAAAAAGCGAGGTGAAAGAAAAGACATAATAACGACCATGATGCCCAGTACAATCAGGATGCCGTATTGGTGAAGGAATTTGCGCAAGTAAATCTCCTCTGTTCTTATATTTTCTAATATCTCCCACAGAATTGCAAGTCCCACAGAAATGAAACAAGGGAATTCTGTGGGATTTCATTTCGCTGGGAGATTATATTTTTCAGTTTTTGATGAAGCTTTGCAATGTATTTAGAGCTTGAACGAAAACTACCTGATTTTTGGCTTTCCTGTCATTGCGAGGCGTTTTTTGCTGAAGCTATCTTTTTAAAAAACAAGGAATTGCTTCGTCGCTTCGCTCCTCGCAATGACTTATAAATTCTAAATTTATATGTTTTCGTTCCAGCACTATTGAGATTCATTTTAGCTTCTGGTATGCATTTCGGAAATTTAGTTCTTTTGCTTCCATTCTGCTTCCAGTTCAACCACATTGTCCGCTGTCAATAATTTCACAGGAACCAAAATTTCTTTGGGGACTTCTTTGCCATTGAGAATATCAATCGAAGCTTCGATTGCTTTTTTCCCGATTTTGTAGGGATAGATCAATGCCGCCCCTTTCAGGCATGGATCATTGGCTTTGAAACGGTCGAAGGCTTCTTGTTGTCCGCCGCATATCATTACCGCTTTCACATTACCGATTTTATCAGCACCTTCAATTGATGCCATAGCCCCCAGTGTCATCACATCATTGATTCCCAGCACATAATCCACTTCTGGGTGAGACATTAAAACATCCTCCATTAATGCCATCGATTTTTCCCGTCTTGATTCTGCGTTTAGCTCAGCGAGAATTTTGATTTTTGGGTAATCTTGCATGACTTCCCGAAATCCTTTCACTCGATTGATACCTGACGTCATGGTGGGATGTGTGATAATGGCGATTTCGCCCTCGCCGTTTAGTTGCTCAGCGATGAACCGAGCGCAAATTTTTCCAGCCTCCACATCGTCTGACATGACATGGGTCTTCACATCACCCTTTTCAGATCGAATATCCACTGTCACCACAGGAATGCCCAGACGGCTCACTTCGTCAATGGTTGGACCTGTGGCAGTTGGGCTAACAGGACTGACGATGAGCAGGTTAATTCCCTGCTGAACGAAATCTTCGATGTCAGCAATCTGTTTGCTCAGTTTAAAATCAGCGTTTCGGGATAGAACTTTGATTGAATAGCCCTCTGTTTCGGCAGCAGCATCCAACAATCCCTGGTTCAATGTGATATAAAAATCATCTTGCATGGTTAACAGCGAGGCACCAATTACGATTTGTTTTGAGTCTTCCTCTTTGGAACACATCAAAAACAGGAACGAACTAATAAGTATGATAATTAGAAATCTAAGGATTTGATTTGACATTTTTTCGTCCTTCATTTGATTAAAATTAAGACTATTTTAGAAATAGAATGCGTCCTCTTATTTTAAGTTTTTTCTATAATTATCGTTGTACAATCCAATTTTCTCAATCGGAATCCGCTCAAATCCAAGTTCATAAGCAGGTGAAGCTTTTTTGAGTTGAAAGTTTTGATTCGCAAAATTAATAAAACCAGGATCGCCATCCATTATTTCGTTGTCCGTAGTTTTTATTGGATCGGGAACATCTTCGGAGCCAAACTTAAAATAGATAAAATTTTTGTCAACACTAACATGCTTGTCGAGTGGTGACCATTGACATGGTTCAGAAGAAGCAACCAGATTATCTTTCACGATCAAAGTCTTAAAATCGATCCCTCCGTAGATATCCATCCATTTTCCAGCGTAAGATACATTGCGGATGATTTTATTTCCTTTTGGCATGCCAGGATCATCATCATAAAGCGTGAGTAGCTCTGGATATTTTTCACTGTAGGGCGGCTGGCTGTAATTCATATCATCCATTCGATTATACATTGTCGGAATCTTCCCACTGATAAAAAAGTTTGCCCAGCCGAGTCCCCTGGCATCCACGTGGACAGATGGATAGCACTCGACAAAAATATTATTTTCGACAGTATTATCCCTGCCGCCTCCGATAAAAGCCCCCCGATCAGTTTTGTAGAAAACATTTCCGTTAACCGTAGTCCCGCTGGCGAAATCATCCAAATAGACTGCATTCACGCCGTGCAAACCAGGTCCGTGCAGATGATGGAAATAGTTGTAACGAATTATATTTCCCCGACAGGTCCAATCTCTGCCCATATAAAAAGCGCCCACATCGCCTGTTTCTTTTGCCAGGTCATAGACCTCGTTGTATTCCAGAATATTTTCATTGCCATAAAACTGCACACCCATGTGCGGTCCATCGTGAATGGCGTTATGGGAGAGACGATTGCCAACGCCACGAAGGTTAACGGCTGGGCTGAAGGTTCGAAAAATTCGGCTGAAATGATGGATGTCATTATTTTCAGCATAACAGTTGCCAGACGTTAGTGTTTTTCGGTCACCAGCATTGATGATAATTCCACCTGCTGCGATTTCATAAATATCACAGCCGATCACTCCATTTTCTATCCCGCCCTCAATAATGATGGGTTCATTTCCGAAATTTCGAAAAGTGCAACCAGCAACTTTATTATGCGATCCGCCTTTAATTTCAACGGCGCTGCCTCTGCCATATTCAAACGTGATGCCCTGGATTGTAATATGGGAGGCTTCTTCGAGTGAAATCACCAAGTCTTCCAGCATGGAAACTGCAATCTCTTTTCCAGTTAAATCAGCGGAAGGAAAGAAATAGAGCATCCCATTTTTTCGATCGACATAATATTCGCCAGGGGAATCCAGCTCTTCCAAAATATTGATGTAATAATAGCGCTGTCCTTTTCGATAGCCATAGTTATGATAGGGCGGCGCAATATAAATTTCTTTCGTCGTTGTATCGATTTTGTCAATTTTTTCATAGTGATCCGCCCAATCCCAGGTCCAATAGCCGTGCATCCAGATGTCATCATCCGCTTGCCAGCGGGTGGGTCGATCATCGCTGTATTTTATTTTTCCATAATGTCTGCCAGCAGGAATATCATCGAAAAGCTCCCGCTCGTTACCTTCATGTTCAAGTTTTTCTCCATCTTGAGGGACAGAGGCAATGGTGAGCCAGCCTTCATTGGGATAGCGGGCTAATGTCATGGCTTTGTGATCAAAAAATAGCTCAAGCGCTAATGGTTGTTTGGGACGCGTGCCAAAACCTTTGCGTTTCAGTTGCCCAAAATCTGTAATCCCTTGTTTGGAAAGATCGTACTGCAATATCTTATCCCGACACTTTTCATCAATTCTATTTAATATCGATTCATCTCGGACAGGTTCGAAATCATCGATTTCCTTGCCTGCGATAAATCTCACGGTTTCGCCTGGATAGGCTTGCCACACGATTGGGGCTTGGTCGGTTCCAGAATCCTCTTTATTTAATGTGAAAGTATTAGAGATCGGATAATCGCCTTCCCGAATGTATACGGTGATTCCCCCATCAGGCAGGTTTGATTCTCTTTTCATCGAACGAATAGTCATGCGTGCCTTTTCAATCGAGGCGAAAGGCCCATCTGTATTGTCTTTGTTCGGTTCCGCTAATTTCCCTGACCATGAATCATTGCCAGATTTTGAGACAAAAATAGCGTTCTCCGAAATTTGTGGTTTTGAACAGCCTATTATCAAAAGCAAAAGAAAGAAGTAGAATACATGTTGAGCAAAATATTTCATGTGATTTCCTTCTCAAATTTTTCATTTCGATTTATTTTTAAATGATTCATGCTATACTGTGCACAGGCATGATTTAAGCTTTGAGGTCATTGCGAGCGAACAGAGTGGAGCGAAGCAATCTCCTGATATTAAGGTTTATAAGGATTGCTTCGGCAAAAGACGCCTCGCAATGACATCAACTACACATATTCATTAGTTTCATTAATGAAATTAAAGCGAATTAATCGGGTAAATACTTTCGATATTTATCAACATATAATCCGATCTTTTCAAATGGAATTGGTTTAAAACCTATTTTAAAAGCTGGGGAATCCTTTTTCAATTCAAAATTCCCATTCTCAATATTGTTAAAACCTGGATTCGAATTTATAATTAAATTTCCTTTTAGCTCATCTGGAATTTGTCCGTCTTCAAATTTATAGTAAACATATCCTTCTTCTGTATCCAGGTTCAAATAGTATGGCTCCCAGCCTTTCGGATCCTGTTTGATGCGTTTGAGAATGATAGGATCAGCAATCAAATTATCCTTGACAGTCACGACTGAAAAATCGTAGGCAAAGAAATCGTATAACTCCAGCCACCTGCCGCCGTAGGAAATATTGTGAATAATCTTATTATTTTTAGGCACAGCAGGATTATCGTCATAAAGCGTTAGCAACTCTGGATATTTTTTACTGTAAGGCGACTCTCTGTAATTCATGGCTTCCAATGAATCCTTAAGCACAGGATAGCTGCCATCGAAATAATTACCTGCCCAGCCGAGCCCCCTGGCATCCAAAACAATGGACGGCGCACATTCAATAAAAATGTTGTTTTCGAGAGTGTTATCCCTGCCGCCGCCAATTAAAGCGCCCCTGCCTGATTTGTAACAGATATTGCCATAAATCGTGTAACCAGATGTGAAATCATCAAGATATATTGCTGTAACACCATGCAAACCAGGACCTTTCAAATGGTGGAAATAATTGTATCGATAAATATTTCCCCGCCAGGTGTAATTTCTGCCTGTGTGAATGGCGCCAGCATCACCCGTTTCATTGCAGACATTGTGGATTTCATTAAATTCAAGAACGTGTTCATTGCCCCGCACATAAATCCCTTCGTGTGGCGCATCGTGAATTAAATTGTGGGCGACACGATTGCCCACGCCAGAAAGGTTAATTGCAAGCTGCCAGGTGCGCATCAATTTACTGTAGTCGTGAATATGGTTGTTGATGGCAAAATTATCGCCAGGTGTCAATGTTTTTCGGTCCCCACCCTTGAGGACAATTCCACCCAGTGCCACCTCGTAAATATCACAACTTTGAACGCCATTGTGGTCCCCTCCATTTACCTCCACCGCATTGTTGCCGAGATAGCGGAATGTGCATCCTGCAATGAGGTTCTGACTTCCGCCATTGATGACTACTCCATTGCCTCTTGAGTATTCAAAATGAAGTCCTTGAAAATTTACATTACTGCAGTTATCCAAAGAAATGAGCGGCTGATCTAAAATGGAAACGAACGATTTGCCATTTTCAATCTCAGTTGGTGGGTACAAATACAACAAACCATTTTTTCGATCGAGGACCCATTCGCCTGGACTGTCCAACTCCTCCAGAATGTTCAAGAAATAGTAACGCTGGTTTTTAGTGTAGCCATAATTGTGATGTGGCTCTACCAGTGTAATTTCCTGTTTTTCTGTATCGATTGACTTTACTTTTTGATACGAATCGCTCCAGTCCCATGTCCAGTAGCCGTGCACATAAATTTCATTTTCCTTTGCCCAGCGCTTGGGACGATCACCGTCGTATTTGATTCTGCCAAAATGCCTGCCGATTGGTACACCGTTATATCGTTTTTCCCGTTCCAATCCTTTGTTAAAAAGCTTTTGCCCAGATTGCGGGACATCGGCAATATTGAGCCAACCTTCGTTGGGATATCTCGCCAAAGTCATTCTTTTCCCATTGAAAAACAGTTCCAAACCTGGGCTTCCTCTTTGGGTGATTTCACCGTAATCACTGATTCCCTGGGCTTTGAGATCACAAACAAAAATTTTGTCCTGATTGGTTTTACCAATTCGATTCAAAACGGACGGATCAGACACGGGTCTAAAGCCATCAATTTTTCTCGCTCCAATTAAAGAAACCTGTTCATCATTATAAGCACGCCATATCAGATTGTTCTGGTTTTCCAATATCAAAGATGCTAAAAACGGATAGCTTCCCTTTCTGATTTCAATGACAATCTGTTCCTGTGATTGGGATTTTTGAATTTCATTAACATCTTGTTTTGCTCTTTCAAGCGTGGCAAAAGGTCCATCCGTTTTTTCATGATTCGGTTCTGAAAGTCTTCCAGACCAATTATCACTTCCATTTGGAGAAACGAAGAAGATACTTTTTTGAAGATTTTTTTTATGACAGAAAGAGAGCAAAAGTAAAATGAAGAAGATAATTAGTAAAAGTCGTTTAAACATTGAAATTCCTATTATTGAATGAGCTAAATTGGTTTTATTTTTCAATAAAGAAAAATAAGTGTTAAATGTAAAAAATAAATTGTTAATTGTCAATAACAAATCATCCAATAATTGTACATTATAAATATTTTTCATTGACAAACTTTAAAGAAATCGTTATATTTACGAAAGGCTGGTTAAAACATTTATAATTCAGAGAATGCCAATGGAAAAATTTGATTTTGCAAATCTTTTTGAAAATAAAATCAAACTGCTTTATCCTGATGGAATTGAGTGGGGAATTGTAGGCATCCTTACCAAAAATGGAAATGTATATACTTTATCTTATGATTCAAAAATTTTGTCAGGAATATTTGAAATTTTCTGTGAGCCAATTGTGAGATCTATTGCTAAGGATCATGATATAGTTGTAGAAACGTCAGCTCAAAATGTATATCCAGACTTTACACTTTTTCGGGAAAACGATCCAACAAATAAAATTGCCATCGAAGTAAAATCAACTTATCGACAATATAATAAAAAAGGTGAGTTGAGGAAATTTGGCTTTACACTCGGATCATATCGGTCTTTCTTACGTGATCCAAAATGAACAAAAGGTATACTTTATCCCTATTCCGAATATTCAAAACACTGGGTCATTGGATTTCTTTATTCAAGAAACCCCGATTGCAAGATAACAGAAATCAGAAAAATCATTGAAGCATCATCTCTGCAATCTCCGTACACTGACATCGAATATTTTATCCAAGAGAAATACAAAATTGCTGGATTGAAACCAGGTAGTGGTAATACCACAAACATTGGTTCATTTAAAAGCAGTAAAATTGATGATTTTCGTATTGGTCAAGGCGGATTTGAGAATCAAGAGGAATTTGAGGAATATTGGAGAAATTTTTAATGGAAGTTTTATTCAAAGAAGAACTCACACAAAAATCGATCTCTGATTTTCCACAAACCAGGTACCAGGGAAGCAAATATAAATTGCTAAGCTGGATTTGGAAAAATATCAAATTTTTAGATTTCGAGAGTGCAGCAGATCTGTTTGGTGGTACCGGGGCTGTTTCCTATCTCTTCAAAATCCAGAATAAATCGGTTACCTACAATGACCTTCTCAATTCGAATTTCCATAGCGGAGTTGCACTTATAGAGAACAGTGAAAAGAAAGTAGATGATTTTGAAATACAGAATATTTTCAATAGAGAGAATAATGGTTTTAATATAATTTCAAAAAACTTCAAAGGAATTTATTATACAGACGTTGAAAACGCTTGGCTTGATCGGATCATCCAGAATATTTATTATTATTTTGAAGATGAATTTTACAAGAAATCACTTCTATTTTGGGCACTTTTCCAAGCCTGTATTATCAAACGACCATTTAATCTTTTCCATCGGAAAAATTTGTATATGAGGCTGAATGATGTCGATAGAACCTTTGGCAATAAAACAACCTGGGATAAACCGTTTGAAGAGTATTTTTTAAGATTTATCAGACAGGCAAATCGGGCAGTATTTGATAATGGAAAAACATGCAGAGCATACCAAAATGAAGTTTTGAATTTGAATAACAATTTTGATCTTGTCTACATTGATACACCTTACATCTCAGCAAAGGGAGTAGGCATTGATTATTTTCATTTTTATCATTTTCTGGAAGGTATTTGTGATTATTATAATTGGCAAGATCGAATCGATTATTCCAAAAAACATCATCCACTCAAATCCCAGTACAACCGATGGGTAGATAAAAATCAGATTCTCAGTGCCTTCAACGAATTAATCGACCATTTTAAAAATTCCTACATTGTGATTTCTTACCGAAGCGATGGAATTCCATCCATTGAACAACTTCAAAAATTACTCAAAAAATTTAAGAAAAATTGTAAATTGATGGTTTACGAAAATTACAAATACGTTCTTTCAAAGAATCACAATAGTCATGAAATACTGTTGATTGGATGGGATTAGAAATCTTTTCAAATTGTATGTTACAAATTTAATTTAAACAATCAAAAAAGAATTATTAAAAAATCTCACATAGAAATGAATATTTACAGGATTGAAAATCTCAAAAATAATTCCTGTAGGATTTGAACACTATTATTTCACGAGCATAACAGGCTTACAAAAAAGCATTAAACTGACGCAGTAGCTTTGGAAAAATCGAATATCTGGATCTTTCAGGAAAATTATGATTATTTTAATAAGCTCAGTACGTTTAATTCCTTGAGAAGTTCACTCATATTATAAGCACTAAAAGTATAAAATTATATAACATTAGTGCTTAACTTATTTTATCTCACCACCCTGAACTTATGTTCGCTTTTGTTTCCAAAATAGAACATCAAAAATCCAAATAGCAACAGCAAAATTCCCATTCCAAACGTAATGACCTTGTCGTAAGATGGAATGGGCGTTAACGTCAATAATAATATGAAAAAGCCAATAATCATTGTAATAATGCCGACAACTGGAAATGTAGAAATCGG
>Ga0209427_10005342_pt1 | contig 14742 bp, 13 predicted proteins | sample DeeMarSWOR136_30_FD_187465 | JGI IMG/M metagenome (GOLD analysis project Ga0209427, IMG submission 187465) | Marine sediment microbial communities from White Oak River estuary, North Carolina - WOR-1-36_30 (SPAdes) (version 2) | ecosystem: Environmental > Aquatic > Marine > Intertidal zone >...
CCCAATTGAGTAAAGAGGAAGTCGTTGCTTTATTAAAAAAATTTGATGGTAAAGAAGTGTTATCGGAAGTTAATTTCTGGATATTTTGTTGCGAAGAAGTGAAAAATTACATAAAAAATTCTAAATATAATAAGATAATAGAAAGTTCTGGAGTAAAATTATCAACATCTTGTCTTTTACAACCACCATTACCTAGGCCCTTTATGACAAATTCCGGAAAAGCATGTTTCTATAGCAACTCAACTTATAGAGATATCGATACATGCGTGAAAATAGCTACGGAGGGAAAATAAATTGACTAAAATATTGAAAGGAAGAGGTTTAAGCAACGGAATCGTAGAAGGAGAAGCAATTATAACCAAACAACCATTTAATATCACTTCAGCTTTTTCTATTCCCTTAGTCTCAAATAGTAAAAAACTCAAAATATCAGATAGGACGCATGAGCTTTACAGAAAAGATGTTAAAGATAAAGTTTTAATCTTTCCGATTCCAATTGGAACCACTACTATAGGATTTGTGTTATTAGAAGCAATTGTGCGAAAAATAGGCCCAAAAGCAATAGTATGCGAAAGAGCTGAACCTTTATTGAGTTCAGGTGCCCTGTGCGCAAAAATATTTTACGATCAAGAATTTCCCATAGTTGATCAAATAAATTTTTCTGAATTATCACAAATTCAAAATGGAGCGATGGTTCGAGTTAATGGAAATAAAGGAATCGTCGAAATTCTTTAAATAATAAAATATAAAAGATGATTAAGAAAAATGGACGGAGAATTTTATATATTAGGTATAATATTTGCAATATTAGCGGGATGCACTACTAATATTGGGCTACTATTACAAAAGAAAGTAGTTAACCAAGTTCCTGACGACGCCAAACTCATGAAAACATTAATAAAAAATAAACTATGGTTATTAGGCATTATTTTTGAATTCGGAATAGGCTCTGTATTTTTTATCTTAACCCAATCATTCTTAGGACCAGCTTTAGTTCCTGGTTTAATGGCTTCAGGTTTAATAATTCTCGCTTTAGGCTCTGTTAAGATATTAGGTGAGACTTTAAAAAAAGAAGAAATCATAGGCATAATATTAATGATTGTAGCTATATTTTTACTTGGATTTAGTGGCCTTTTAATCGAAATTATCACAACCAATTTGTTCGAATTTGAGTTTCTTGTTAGAATATCGATCTATACAATCGCTATATTCTTAGCTTCGATCCTTTGTGAATTTATCCAAAGGAAGAATAAAAGAATAAAAGGAATTTCTTTAGCAACTTTATCTGGGTTAATGTATTCCATTTCAAATTTTTGGATAAGTATATTAATCGCTCTATTTGAACAAGTAATTTTTGGTCCAAGGGAAATAATCTTGCTGGCTATTGCTTCTGTCCTGCTTATCCTAACAAATATATTTGCCATTTCTAAAATTCAAGAGGCTTTTAGAGTCGGTAATGCATCTAATTTGATACCTATTCAACAAATTCCGATTCAAATTACACCAGTATTCATGTTTTTCTTGGTGTATTTATTAGAAGCACCTGGTCCTCTTTCATTCGTGTTTTTAATCATTGCAATCATATTTATTATAATATCTTCGTTTCTATTAGGCAAAAGACAAGCTCAATTAGAGGAGATAAAGTAAAGTATTAAATAATTTATTTAAAATAAATCTCTAATAACGCAAATGAGAAAAAATGCCAGGAATTACAAATAAAGAACTCGAAAAAGATATGAAAGAGTTTATTTTTGAAATATGCGAGAAAATCGGACCGCGACCTCCTTGTAGTGTAAAAGAAGCAGAAGCAGCAGGGCTATATTATGAATATATGAAAAGTTGTTGTGATACGGTTGATATAGAAAAGTTTTATACGCACCCAGCAGCATTTAAAGCTGGCTTTCGCGTGCCGATGATATTATATATAGTTTCCCTTATTTTCTACTGGTATTTACCTTGGTTCAGTTTGATAATCTCTATTTTTTCAATAATTATCTTATTTGGAAAAATGACTTTGGCAAAAGAAGTATTCGACTTCATTTTTCCTAAAAAAGAGTCTCAAAATGTTATTAGTAAAATAAAGCCCACAAATCAAACAAAGAATTTAATAATAATTGGGAGTCATATTGATTCTAATTGGGAGTTTTCTCTTATCCGGAAAATAAAAAATAAATACACAGTGATAATTGGCATTAATGTATTTTTAAACGTTTTTTTACTGATTTTATTGATCGCAAAAAATATTCTAATATTATTAGGCTTACCACAATTATTTTTCATTATAGAAGTAATTTTGTTTATAACATTCGTCGGGTTAATTCCTTTACCTTTAATGCAATTATTTTTCGTTATTTCAAATCGGCCTGTAATGGGTGCTAATGATAACTTGTCTGGAATGGCAGTGTGCTACGAGTTAGCGAAAAACTTAACCCTTCCCGAAAACAGGCCCCAAAACACCGAAGTTTGGATTAATGCTTATGGTTGTGAAGAGATTGGTTCAAAAGGTAGTAAAGCTTTTGTTAAGAGATATTTTCCAGAGATTAGAAACGCTAAAATAATAAATATTGATGGAGTAGGGTGTAAAAATGTTCCGATCCTAATCGGAAAGTCTGAAATCCAAGGTATGGTAAAAATGAACTCTGAAATGATCGAATTAATTAAAAAATCCGCTGATAATCTCGACATTAAAAATAGAATAAGTTCTTTCATGTTTTTTACGGATTCTTTAAGTTTTTGTAGAAATAATCTTTCAGCCAGTTCAATTTGTACATGGCCATCCTCGAAGGAAGCATATTTTTATCACACAAGAGATGATGTTATCGAAAACATGGGATTTGAAAATTTAATAAATACTTATAAAATTTGCATGGAAATCATAAAAGATTTAGACAAATAGCGTTATAATCATACAATTATTTTTTAATTAAAATCACCCATTTTAATTGAATCTCTTTTAGAATGACCAAAATTAAATCTTTATATAATAAGAATTAGAAATCATTATTCAGTGTAAATTGGTAATAAAATGTGAAATATTTTGTCAAAAGTCTTAATTACTGGCGCAAATGGTTTTATAGGAGCTAATATTGTTCGGGCGGCTTTAGAAAAAAAATATCAAGTTAAAGCATTCGTTAGAAAAACCTCTGATCTTCAATCACTAAAAGGTTTATCAATAGATTTTGCTTATGGCGATTTAAGAGATACTGAGTCAGTGAGAAAAGCAATGGCTGATTGCGACTATATAATCCACGCCGGAGCAATATATTTATTCTTGCCCATGTGGTTTTGGGCAGATCCTAATAAAATTAAGGCAATGTATGAAGTAAATGTATGGGCAACAGATAGAATTTTAAAAGTAGCTAAAGAGCAAGGAATAAAAAAAGTCGTTTTTACAAGTTCAGAAAGTGCTATAGGTATGCCTAAAAATGGTTCGATTGGAGACGAGAAGTTATTTCCGACTAAAGAAGAGATGCCCGGTCATTATAAACGGTCAAAATATTTGGGTGAATTAATAGCGTTAAAATGGGATAAAAAGGGCTTACCTACTTGTACTATTTTACCTACAACTCCAGTTGGTCCTTACGACATTAAGCCCACACCTACCGGAAGAATAATCATGGATTTTATGAATGGAAAAATGCCAGGTTTTGTGGATTCTCATATGAATATTGTTTCTGTTAAGGATGTTGCGATGGCACATGTTCTTGCAATCGAGAACGGAAAGAGAGGAGAACGATACATTGCAGGAAATAAGAATTTGGCGTTTAGAGATGTTTTAAGATTAATTGCAGATGTTGCTGGAAAGAAAACCCCGAGTTTTTCTTTCCCTATAATATTAGCGAAAGCCTTTGCTTTCTTTGATGAATTTATTTCGTGTAAAATCAAGCACACAGATCCAAAAACTCCTATTGAAAGCGTTGCAGCTGCGAAATATCGAGTTTTTGATTCAACTAAGGCTTGGAAAGAATTAAAAATGCCAAAAACAAATGTTCGTATTGCCATTAGGGAGCAAATTGATTGGTTTTACGAAAATGGCTATACTAAAAGTAAATAAAAATAATGAAAAAAGGAAAAAATAATTAGAGGCAAAATATCATGGCAATTATCGATGAGTTAACAAATATAGTTGGTAATAAATATTGTTCCGATAAAGACTACATAAATGTAGCTTATTCAAGAACTATTGATCCTTGTTTACCCGAGATTATTCCTAAACTTGTTGTTCGACCTGAGTCAACGGAACAAGTTATTGAAATTATAAACATTGCCAACAAGTATAAGACCCCAATTCTTCCTAGAGGTGGAGGATGCGGAATTATGGGCGGTAGCAAGCCTATAAGTGAAGATGTAATAGTTGTTGATATGACTAGAATGGATAAAATATTGGATATTAATGAAAAAGACTATACTGTTACAGTTGAATGTGGGTTGAGCTGGTCGAGGCTTAACGCCGTCCTTTTTGAGAAGGGATATTACACTGGAAATATGGGACCTGGTTCAGGACTTAATGCCGTAATTGGAGGGGGATTATCTCATCATTCTGGAGGAGGTGGAGGCTGTGGAAAATACGGAAAATGCACTGAAAATTGTATTGGATTAGAAGTTGTTTTGGGAACGGGTGAATGCATTACTTTTGGGTCTCAGCAAAATAAATATGTAGAAAAACCTTTTGTTCGCCTTGGATTAGGACCAGATTTAATGGGAATTTTTCTAGGAGATAATGGAACAATGGGGATAAAAACCAAAGCAACGATGAAAATATATCCTAAACCTCCTTATTTCTCTGGAAAAACATTTTTTATTGAAGATCAACCTTATGAAAATGTTCAGAATATGGTTATGGAACTGCATAAGATGGGTTGGTCGCAGGGATTAGGTATTTACGATTATTTCTTCACTCCCCCTCCCGCAGTTATGGGAGTTACCACCGATCATTTAATAAAATCATGGGGGGACATACTTGGGGGCGTTATTTTTTATGTTCACGAAGCTTTTAGCGAGACCGTATTAGAAGATAATTCAGAAACGATTGAAAAAATTGCTAAAAAATATACTACAAGAGAATTAGGGCCAAGTGCAGAAGAAGGAAATATAACCGATTGGTATTATGGAGAGCAAGGTCATTGGCAAGTATATCATTACGGTTTTTCGGTACTTGGGCCAAATTACTACGCAACAAGCTCTGAGATGATCGTTCCAGTTTCTAAAATGGCCGAAATTCTTCATAAACTAGATGAATGGGAAGAAGAAAAGAACGATGAACTATTTGAAGCTGACGCTGAATCAGGTGCAAGTCACATCGTAATGTTGCCCCATAATAGTTGTTATATTGGATGTGGTTTAAGTGCCACTAACGATGAAGATCTCAAGGAGGATGTGATTAAATTGTGGAGAGAGCAATTAGAACTCATGTCGAAATTAGGAGGCGTTCTCTATATGGCTGGTCAAATAGGATCTCAAGTTCTCGTAGATTCAAAAATTTATACTGAGCCATTTTACAGTTTCTTTAAGAGCGTCAAAAAATTAGTTGATCCGAATAATCTTATTAGCCCAGGAAAATTTAGATTTTAAAAATTACGGTGATAACTAAAATGGATGAAAAAAAAAATTTTAGGCGAATAAAAGAGCTTGAAGAAAACATTTATTCTTGCGTTGCAATTGGTGACTGCCGCAACACTTTAAAAGGCCCATATTCTAAACCAATTTTAGAGATTTGTTGTCCAAATAGGGACCATGGAGGAGGCTTTGAAGTGAATTTTGCTAGAGGAAGATTTACGCTTGCGAGAGCTTTAATTGAAGGTAAAATCCAACCTAGTGAGGGTTTGGCAGAGGAAGTATATCAATGTACATTATGTGGTTCCTGTAGAGAGGTGTGTAATAATTGTGAAAATCCTGATATGGTTGTTACTGCAAGGGAAAATATTGGGGATCACATAGATATCTGGGAAAAATTGAGGGCTGATTTGGTAGATGCAGGAGTTGCACCCCTTCCACGACACAAGGAGATTTTTACCCATCAAGAAAAGGAACATAATCCATATTTTGAAAAACACAACGATCGACTTAATTGGCTTCCAAAAGACTCAAATTTTTTACAATCGGGAGGAGATTATTTATTCTTTATAGGCTGTACATCAGCATACCGTTTGAACGAGATTTCCAGAACATTTTTAGAAATCGCTGATCGAATAGGGCTCAAAATGACAATCATTCCCGACGAATGGTGTTGCGGTTCCATTAATTTTAGGACGGGCGTTGAAGAATTAGGTTTAGAAACGGCACAACATAATTATGAGGTGTTTAAAGCAACTAATATAAAAAGTATTGTTGCAACATGCGCTGGTTGCTATCGAACTCTTAAAATTGACTATCCTAAATGGATAGACGATTGGGATTTTGATGTATTACATTCAATTGAGTTAATTGATCGATTGATTAAAAATGGAGAAATTAAGATTAAAAACAAAATATCCGGGATTATGACCTATCATGATCCTTGTCACTTGGGAAGGCACGCAGGTCTGTACGATGCTCCAAGACGCGTAATTGAGGCTATTAATCAGGATGGGTTTGTAGAAATGAGGCGAAATAGAGCAAATGCATATTGTTGTGGGGCTGGGGGTGGCGTAAAATCAGGATTTCCAGAGTTTGCGCTCGAAGTAGCAATTGATAGAATTAAAGAAGCTGAAGAAACAGGAGCTGAGTGGCTAACAACTATCTGTCCTTTTTGTCTAGGGAATCTTAGGGACGCTGCGAAAGAAGCAAATTCAAAATTAAAAGTAGTTGATCTACTTGAATTAGTTAAAAATATAATATAAAACAAAAATATTAGGAGGTAGAAAAATGGCAATAAAGTTATTAGATATGGGTGCAGGCCTAACAATGGCAGGCTTAATTATACCTAATCTAGTTTTCTTATCTATTGCAGGTCAAATGACTCTGTATTTAGAAATTTGGGCAAATATTGGGGTGGCATTTGTTGCAGGATCGATGATTTTAGCAAATTTTATTTATTGGCTAGATGAAAAATCTATAGGACCAATTGCAAACTCATTACATGTAATTGGCTCAGTCATCGGATTAATTGCAGGAGGAGTTACTTTTTTCGTTGGGATCAATTTTGGAATTGTGCCTCTTATAGGAAGTCTCGTTGGAAATTCAATGGATCTAATATATACCACTGGGACTCTTGAATTAATTCTTCCAATAGGTCCTTTTGTTTCCTTAGTAGGCGGAATTTTTGCGTTTAAAATTTGTTTAGATCAATTAGCGGTTGGACTCGCTGAATTGAAAGGAAAAGGAGACTAAGGTGATAATCAAATGGAAAAACAAAATCCGATGATATTAATAGGAATAATTTTAGCGTGTATAGGAGTATTTGTACCAAATTTAATAATATTAGGGGGTAATATTGGTGTATATATTTCATCAGAAACGCTTCAATTTATCGGCGTTTTGATTGTTCTTGCGGCATATTTATCTATGACGAAAATTGTGCCCTCTTTAAAATCAGATAAAAAGCTTGTGATCAATTATGTCATCGCTGATGTTGGCATAGTTGGGTCGTTCGGATTAAGTGTTGGTACACTAGGAACAGATATACTCCCTTGGATAATAAGTCTATTTCCTGTTAGCTTTGTAGATGGAGTGTTTGGAATTTCGGGTATAATTATTATTCCTCTTGGCTCATTATTAATGGCGATCGGTGGAGCTCTTTGTTTAATTGGTTTGCAAAGATTAATGTTCGCTCTCCATTTTGAGATAACGGGAAGTAAATAAAAAATCTTTTTTATCCAAATTATTTAATCCTAATTTCTACAATTTTTTTCCCTATTTTTGTAAGAATTTCAAATAATCTCAAGTTTTTTATATTTTAAGCCCATTAGACCATTTGAATAATATTTATGAATAGTTTTATTCGGAACTTAAAATTTCTACGCATTATTATTATTGTTTTTCTTGTGGTTTTGTTCTCGCATTAAAATATCATAAAGCCATCTATATATGCTTAGATTTTTTAAATTGAAAATTGGTTTAGCAAATCGTTTTCTGACCTCTTTAATTTTTGGTAGAAAAACAATCACTATTAAGAGCCGAACAATACCAGAAAGGACAAATACAAATTGAAATTTATTCATGAAATCTATAGGAAAGAAACTAATAATCAATCCTCCGATAAATCCACCTACAACTATTCCTATTCCAATTATAAAATTATAGAACGCAACATAATCTATTCTTTTTTCTGAAGGAATATTATCGTAGATAAAATTCGATGTAGCTAAATTAAATGCAGTCCATCCAATTCCACCTAAAAGTTGAGGGAAAAGCATAAGTTCTAAGGGTGAGTAAAAAAATAACCAAAGCATTGGAACAAAGGGAATTATTAAGGCTCCCAATCGAAGTAATCTCACATTTCCAAATTTATCAGAAAATATTCCAAGAAGAGGAAACACAAATAACGCTGTAATAGAGGAGAATAAGTTAATAAGAATGAAAATTGAATAATTAAAATTGAGTTCTTCCAACATATAAACCGCAAAGAAAGGTTGAGCAATCCACTGTGCAAAAACTATTAAAGCAACGAATAAAGTGAAAACTCCGAAATTAGTATGTGGCATTTCTTTTAAAAATTTCTTAAACTTGGTACGATTAGTTGGTTGGTAATTGAATGTAGGGTAATGATGCTTTGTAAAAAGAAACGCAGAAAATAGGCGAACCACGAGGCCAAAAATGAAAATGATCATAAAGCCTAAAATAACTTCCTGTTGCTCCTTAAACCAATCTAAGACAAAGGAAAATACTAATGTACCGCCTATGGCAATCGCTGTAGTAATAAGATTTCGTTTAGCAAAATATCGACCTCTTCTCTTCTTTGGAACTATATCTCCCATTAGAGAGAACCATGGAGGTGTCACAATTCCCGCAAAGATCATATATATTACATAAAAGGCTATAAGTATCCAAGAAAGCGCGATTTTAAAAAGATCGTAATAAAATAAAATAGCTAATAACAAAAATAAAGGCCATAGACTAGCTTGTCCTAATATCCCAGATAAAATCACCTTTTTTCTGGATCGCTTTTCGATAAGGCGCGAGCTAATAATTTGTCCGATTGGTGACAATAAACCTCCAAAAGAAGTCAACATACCTATTTGAAACGATGTCGAATCTATGCTTAGCGCAAAGGGCGTTATGTAATTGTCACTTAATGTTGTGCTAAAAACACCAAAAGCCCCTTCAAAAATAGATAATCGCATAGTCTTGCTATTTAATCGCTCCTCCTCAGAAGCATCTGAATTTTTAGTGCGATTTATTTCCGTGGTCGCTGAATTAGTTGGTTTATTACTATTATTGTCTTTCGAATTGTTGGAGGATTTCTTCATCGATAAAATTTTCACCCACAATCTTGGAATTTTTGAGATGTTCGCAAAACAGTCTTATTTTGTACTCTATTTCTTCTCTGCCCAATTATTTGATAATTATGTTCATTTTTTTACATAAAGTAAATAACTATTATAATAACTACTTCTAAAAATCTCTTCCTATTTTTCTTTAAACGAATTTTAACTTGGATTATTATTAAAAAAACCAATTTTAGGTGAAAAAAGATTAAGGTTATAAAACGCCCTATGAATGTTTCACTCGCTGGAATTCACTAATTTTACGAAATATAATGGCCAGCGCTTCAAAGCGCCTTTTGGTAATATTCCAGCTCTGATCTTTTGTATTATTTCTGATTTTGAATGTTTCATTTCTATTGGATTAAAATCAATAAATTCGATTCGTAATTTCTTATTTTTAATATTTTTTAAGATTTCATCCCCATGAGGACAACCTGAGACGGAATCTAGCAGTTTTTTTTGCGAGATTACCTTGATCGTCGTCGAACCTATCGCGCTAATTTTCCATACAAGTACATTATTTTTAATCTCAGTTAGCATAGATGATTCGATGTCGTTTGAAATTTTTTTTCCTAAACATTTTAAAAAACGACCGGGATTTATGATTTCTATCCCATTGGTTTTAAAATAGCTTCCAACGCGAATCTCGTAATTCTTCTTAACATCAATTTTTGGGGATAACTTAATCGGCATCCTAAATTGAAAGTCTGCTCTTAATATCTCATCACTTATTTTTGGCAATCCATCTTGAGATTTAATCGTAATTACATCTCCTGTATCAATGTTAATATAATAACCAGAGTCTCCTACTCTTGAAACATATAACTTACCAATCTTGTTTTTTGTACGCGAAATTAATTCAAAATTGCCATTACATTTTATTACAGGAATGGTTAGAGGAAAAAGATACATGTCGGTTTCTGTACCTCCATTTGAAGAATCCTCATTGATAGACGCAGAAAATGGCCCTGTTTCACTCGCTACATATAAATTGGTAAATTTTTCTTCCCCTTTCTTCCAATTCATAAAATTTCGAATCAAAGCCCATTCAACGGGAGAAAGTGAAGATATGCTAAATACGATCGTTGCCTTTGATAATTTCTCTGATAGTCTATTTTGTATCTGAAGAGACGCTTTTTCAAGCCCTGATCTTTCGATTAATTTGAAAAGTGCTGTTAATTCTGAGAATTCTTCATTTGGAGTAATATTTAGCGATTTCTCTAATCCTTGTCGAAAACGAAATAGGTCTGCCCATTTTAATATTGTTAGAGCGGGAGCAGAAATGATTGCGATTTCCTCCATTGAAAGAATTTTAGCAATGATTTCCAAATTGTTGGAGTTCTTATATTGATCCAATAAGTAAGAATCTGGTCTAATTAAAGACAACATAAGTCTTTGAGAAAATTCCGCAGAATATAACGAAATCAATTGTTTATTATCGATTGTATTCAATCCGTCGTGCTTAATTCTTGAAGGTACAAAAATTACTCCCGATTTTTTGCTATCTAAACCACTAGATTCAAAAATGGCTTGCATACCGGGTGCCCAAACATTCTCTATTAATTGATTGGATAAATGGTACCATTTCAAATTAGATAGATCTCCGCTTGAAGTACCGGAAGTATGACAAAAAATTACAGGCTTTTTTTTGCTATATTTTTTTAAAAATGAATTTACATTGATTGAAAATTGCTTCGGATCGGTCTTCTCCTCCTTAATTCTTTGAAAAATATCTTCAACCGAAGACAATCCGCTCGAACCTAAAGCGAAATTTTCATATTCCTCCTTAGTAGATATCGAGAACCAATTTTTCCAATTTATTTTAGGAATATTTGAGAATAAATTATTTAATACTGTTTGCAGTTCTACGTCAAAATCGTTAATATTAGCCATTTCAGATTTCAATTTGTACAAATATTAAAGTTATTTTATTTTAATCAAAATATATACATTTTGACTAAGGCATAAAGCTTTATTATGTTCTTACAGACTCATTTTGATGGGACTTATCACATTTTGGCGTTTTATTTAATTTCCTTAATTTTATCTTTCGTTATTCTAGTATTGGTTAAACCAATTGATGATGTAGTAAATAGACTTAATAAGATCGAGGTGGGATATAGAAAAAGGTTGTCTTATATTGGTTTGGGCGTTTCAATCGCTTTATTACTAATTACTCAGCTCTTAATGTCGTTTAGAGAGTGGAGAGCTATGTCATTTGAGCATTTTATGATTTTTGCAGCGTTTGCGTTTATATTTTTACCTGAAATTTGTGGTTTAATTGGTGTTTATGGGTATGTTATAAAAAACAAGGGATTTAAACTAGGAAATGTGTTATTATTATTAACATCGCTTTCATGCTTTGGGTGGGCATCATCTAATATTCACGATGTTATTTGGTGCGGCTATGTTACTGATTTTTATACGCATTCAAAATCTGCTGGAAGAGACTTAGAATTCTGGTATAATGTGTTCGGAATATTTGATCAAAGCCTATTTGATTATCAAGTTTTTGGGTCTTACACGATCTTCACTGTATTGGTCGAATTATGCATTGCTACATGCGCCTATTACAAATTTTACCGCATTAATAAGAAGGAGCTCCAAAAGAACAAATTTGAACTGTTAATCATCTATTTAATTTTATTTTTTAATTCCGTGTTTCTTGGATTCGTAATTTACGTTTTGGATTATCCTTGGGATTACAGTGTCGCTCAATTCTTTTATTTTGGATTCGTTCAGTTGTCAATAGGAGCTTTAATTTACTTTTTAATGGGCAGAAGCCTAGTTTTGAATAAAAAAGAAAAAAAGGAATTGGATAATTAGATAAGAAAACCTAACTTATCATCAGAGCCTCTTTTCTCGATTCCGCTGCGGTATAGAATGCCAAAAAACGCCAAAAAAATTCCCATAAACGCCGTTAGATGCGGTACATACGGGTCGCCAACAAATCTATTCATAACCCATACAAAAGCAACTTCTATCAACGCCGGGAACGCCCACTTTCCACCGTATCCTAATCGCCAGCAGATTAATCCAATGACAAGAGCACACGCAATGTGGATATATAACATGATGGCCATACCAAACCACGCGTAAAACCACACATCCATGTCAATATCAACGAGCGTTGCAATGATTCCCACCAAAACAACCAGTGTAAATTCTTTAGTTAATTCTTCATCGTACTTTTTTTTCCTCATATAAAGAAAGATACCTGTAGGAAGTGCTATTCCGAACACAATCCCCCATAAGAACATGTTATATCTATTTCTCGAAATCTGGTAGTTTCCAGGACTTAAAATCGTTAACCTATTGTTATCTGGTCCACCTAGGAATGTTTCTAAGAATCCCGCTGTAGAATCCATTAATCCTTCCGCCATTAGAGTTTCGTCTGATTTGTATAATCTAATTACGAAGGAAAATTGTGCACCTGCTAACTCCGGATTCACGTCCCAATACACTTTCTTTTCTCCAATTCTAAGCGTGTAATCTAAACCTTTAGTGCCGAGTATACCAATGACATCTTTTACTGAAAACTCAGTTGCTATCGCAAATTGCGCCAAATTCAACATAGGATTTTTAATGGGTATCCAAAACATCGTATAAGTTTCAGTACCTTTTATTTTTCCGGTGGAATAATCTATATCCCAATTTTCGACATCACCACCGTAGGTGCTCGTCACTTTTGTTGTAATTAAGTCCGACGCGTCTAGTACTAAAGTTAAAGTTGAATCTTGGTCCCCATACACACCGGTATCATATTCGTAAACTATTGTGGTAGTATTTTGAAATAAGGCGATATCTGTAGGATTAGCTCCCAAATTGAGAAGAATTGCAATCTGATTCATCAAGGCGGGAACGATAAAAGTGACTGTAGCAAATAGAATCGCCAATAATCTTTGTTTGCTGCTTAACATAGATAAAGTCCCTTATAGTTTTTTATTAGATAAAATATTAATATTAAAGATTTCGATTGAAGGTTTTAAAATAATAACTGTTTTTAAGTAGCTATTATTTTTGTTGTTATACACAACTATCATTAAATTAAGGGTGAAAATTCTGAGAAACAACATTAATAACGACTTTATCTCTGCCGCAGAAGAAAAGCCATTTTACATGCCGAAATGGTACAAGATAATAACTCTAATCTTAGCATATGGAGTATTAGGCTGGGGAATTTTCATTTCGGTAATTGGCTGGTTTCAAGCAGGGATATGGTTTATTCTACTTGGGATAGGTGAAGTTGGACTTTTTCATATCCTTAAAATATTTTGGTTCAAGATGTCAAACAAGTTCACTAGAAATAAACCAGAGAAATTTGGTTTTTGGCGTTTTTTTTTAATGGGTTGGGCGTTTGCAATGCTTATGGAATTCTGCGTAGATTTCGGAGCGTATGGTACAATAGATCCAGTATTCGTTTTATTGGTAATGATTGGACTTACGCCAATCTATATTACTATTTTCATTGGATTTCGGATTAGCTTTCGCTGGTTTACTTATACGCCTACTGAAGCTTTCTTCACAATAGGCACAATGGGGGCTCTAATTGAATCCTTAATATTAAAAGTTATGGCGGGGACATTCGATTGGGGGTATTTTCTTTTATTTCCTTTCGAATTTCCTATTCACGCGCTTAATTACGGGGGGGCTGCGGTTATACCAACCTTCTTCCAAAATCAAGTAGAACAACGCGAATTTCGTAAAAACTATGGCAAATACATTGTAGGGATTGCGATACCTCTAATGCTCGCTCTTCTACTAATAATTCTAATATACCCCTTAATTTTAGGACGGTAATAGAATTTCTAAAAAGATAAAGGTTCTTATGTAAGAATGATCGACTTATTCGTTCAAACTCCATGGATACCACTGATTTACCTTGTATTAGGTATTTTTTTGATTGGCGGACCTTTTTTCCCGATTTGGAATAGGTATATGGATAAGGCAGACGCGATTAAATTAAGTGATAAAACTTACATAAGATTGAATAAAATCTGTAAAGTCACTGGAGTAGTACTTTTAGGAGTAAGCTGGTACTTCATTGTGACGCGGAGGTTTTACGGAATGCATCCCTTCATCGCGGCAACATTCATGATTCAACCCGCGGGTTTAGGTTTGTTAGTTTTTGGAGTATTTACCACTCATAGGCGATTAAGAACCGGTACCATGCTCGCGTATCTTTTAGTTGCGCTCTATAGCTGTTGGGGAATGATCGTTATACACGATATTTTTTGGTGCGCGAGAAGGACAGATTGGTACACACACTCTTGGCCTGCGGGAGAGGATCTGCTTGCGTTTTGTACATTTTTCTTTGCGCCATACGATTACTTAATTT
>Ga0209427_10005343_pt1 | contig 14741 bp, 10 predicted proteins | sample DeeMarSWOR136_30_FD_187465 | JGI IMG/M metagenome (GOLD analysis project Ga0209427, IMG submission 187465) | Marine sediment microbial communities from White Oak River estuary, North Carolina - WOR-1-36_30 (SPAdes) (version 2) | ecosystem: Environmental > Aquatic > Marine > Intertidal zone >...
GCCGACCTCGACCTCGCTGAAGCCGAGGAGGTAGAAGTATATCGCCCTCACGACCCCGAGGAACCCCATGGATATCCTCCTCGCCGACATCGAGAAGAGCAGGAGCCTCAGGTCCCTGTCGAAGCCATCGGGCAGCCTCAGCCGGGAACCGGACTCCATTCATGATACCTCGGATACGCACGTGCCGGGGTGTTTCCAAGTAAAACCCGGTTGAGCACATATAGGCCTTACTGGGCAGCCCGAGAAGACGGATAGCGCGACATCGTCATAGATAGTCCAAGAGCAAACAGCGGACTTCGATTTGGTTGGATGAGACCCGATGAGGATAACCGTGAGGGAGTCGTTACGCGTAGAACCAACAAGGGTCTAGAGAACCGTTTGCAAAGGCGTTATTGGAGTTGAGTAGTGCGAAAAGGCTCATCAAGAACCCTAAATGGCCGACCGCTGCCCTTTAATAACCAATTTTCTCCAGTAGGAGCGTATGACCAAACACACCGAAAAGTGGATCAGGAACCTCATCGCCGGGCTCGACGAGCACGTCGACCCGGAGACCCGCAGGCTGATCCTTGAGCGGTGCGGGCGCGATTGCGTAACACAAAAAATGATCGACAGGGCCAGGGAAGTGTACTCCGATTCAGAGAATCTGGAGGACTTCCTCCGGAGGTACTCCGGGGTGAACAGCCACCTGCACGTCGAGGAGGGCGGCGTCTACCTAGTCTACCCGAAGTGCTACTGCCCCACCGTTAGAAATATTCCTCCCGGACAGCTGTCTGCGACGTACTGCGATTGCAGCAGGGGATGGGCGAAGGCCCTGTTTGAGGGAGGGACCGGCAGGCGGGTCGAGGTGGTGAGGGAGGCTTCCGTCGTTAACGGGGACGGGGAGTGCAGGTTCAGGATAGTGTTCTGAGTTTTTCGAATGCTCACGCTTTCTGAAATGCTAGTCGCATGAAAGTTTTTGCCAGATTTTCCGTGTTCGCAGGTGCTTCGGTCCTCATGCAATCGTACTAAGGGTCTCTCTCGATTTTGTGTAGAGGATGGCCATCGCGATGAAAAGGGACAGGGATGTCACGTAGAAGGCGTAGTGGAGCCCATACCTGTCAGCTATCGCTCCAAGCATAATGGGCCCTACGAAGTAGCCCATGTCCCTGAAGAAGCGATAGCTCCCGATCAGGGTGCCCTCGAGCTCCGACGGGGCGATGTCGCTGACCATCGCGACCAGGGGCGTGTAGAAGAGGGCGGCCTCGACGCCCAGGATCAGGGCGAAGAGCACCAGAGAAAGGAAGTCGCTGGTCGCCGTGAAGGTGAGTATCGTGGCTGTCGAACCTGCGAGGCCTATGACGGTTATCCTCTTTCGACCCAGCCTATCCGATAGATGCCCCGACATGGGTTGGAAGAGGGCCCAAGAGAAGGTGAAGGCGGACATGATCGCGGCTATCCCTTCGATGCTCATCTTGAGCCCCGAGAGGTGGAGCGGCAGGAACGATATTATGAGGCTGTCCATTATCTTGCTGCTGAAGCCGGCTATGCAGAGGGGAAGTATACGCAGGAAGTCCGACGCATATCTCCTAGAGATAACGTTCAGTGGCGCCTTTCCCATTCTTCCCGGGATCCTAGTCTCGGGCGTCAACGAGAATGCTGCGGCGGCCCCGGCCACAGAAAAAAACGCGAGGACGTAGAACGGGTACCTGAGGCCGTGGGCGACTGCGAGGTACCCTCCGAGAGCCGTGCCGAGAGACGAGCCCCCATAGGCGGCCAGCTCGAAAAGGCCCATCGCGAGCCCTATCCTCGAGGGGAGGGTCTCGGTCATGGAGACCATTATGCCGACGAAGGTGCTCCCCCCGCCCACCCCTATCAGCGCCGTCCCGAGGAGCATGCCGCTGTAGCTCTTCGCCAGGGCGATCGCCGCCCCTCCCAGACCAGACAGGATCATGCCGAGGACGATGACCGGCTTCCTTCCGATCTTGTCCGAGAGGCTGCCGAAGCCGAGGTTGGTTAAGGCCTTGGTTAGGCCGAAGACCGAGACGACGAACCCTATCCGGGTGAAGGAGGTGACGAGGAGGACCTCACGGGTGAACAGGGAGGAAAGCCCGCGGTGGATGCCCCAGCCCAGGCCGGACATGAACTCGATGATGAGCAGGCAGGCCACTATGAATATGATCCCATCCCGTTTTGACCCCATCTGCTTTCCCTCTCGTGCGGCGTTGATATGAAGGCTTGCAGAAGCTCGATTAAAAACCTGTGCGCTTGTCGCTGGAAATCTAGCGTGAGTCATACAGGTTTTTAAAAAAAAAGAATCTTGACCTGAAGATTGAAAACCGCCATTCTTGTCGGAGGGAATGCAGACCCTAGCAGGCTTAGAATTTAAAGTAGAAAAGCACTTTTCAGAGGGTTTGAGTTCGAACTTACAAAGTACGCGCGAGCGTAAGTTACAAGCTTACAAGTGTAATTATTGTATACAAGATTTTATATTATCGATTGCTATTGCACGAGCATTTCTGATAGACACTCGACTATCTCGTAATTTTAGTAAAGGCTACAAGACCCGTTTATCTGCTATTTCGCCAAGGGCTTGAATCACGGACGTCCTTAATTCTAAGTCTATGTTTTCAAGAAGTTTAATAATAGGTTCTACGGATTTTGGATTTCCACTCTCTCCAAGGGTCTCAATAATTTCAAGTCTTTTTATAGAAGTGACAACCTTTAATGATTCAAGTAAATAATCTACAAACCTCTCGTCATTAATATAAGACCTTTTTAATGTCTCAAACGCATCAGTTCTTACGTTATAATCTTTATCTTCTAACGACTTAAGAAATAGAGGTACAACTCATCTGATATATGACGGGAAGCTAATATTACTTTTCTTCTAATTTCAACGTCTTCATAAGTGAATGCCTCAAAGAACAAATCTATATCCCCCATATTGTGAATTTTATTTATCCAAGCAAGTAGTAGTAATGACTCAATAACGCTTAATCTCATCTTTTTATCGCCGTGCGCGTCCAGACACGCGTTTAAACCCTTTTAGCTCCATCGATGTCCCTAATATTAATTGGTTAAGATGGACATCCGAGAAAAATTTCAACCAAAAATACCGGAGAAGCCGATCCCATCGATACCGATATCCCAGCCAGACATCTCCCCAGACGGCCAGAGGATCCTTTTCACCTGCACCACGCTAAACGAGAAGGAGGACAAATACGTCAGCCACGTATGGATCGTCACCGCCTCCGGCGGAGAGCCCAGGCAGTTCACTTACGGCAACGGGAGCGACTCAAACCCCAGGTGGTCGCCAGACGGAAAGAACGCGATATTTCTATCCAACCGGGGGGAAGCCGACGAGAAGGACAGAAAACAGCAGATCTGGATAATCTCCTCTGAGGGGGGAGAAGCGAGGCAGCTGACCTCCACGAAGACCGGCGTGGTGGGAGCGCCATGGCCCCTGAAATGGTCTCTCGATGGGGAGAAGGTCCTCTTCTGCTCCATGACCAGCACGAGAGGAGACCAAGACGATGAAGGAAAGAGCGAAGTGAGGGTCATCAACAAGCTGAATCACAAGCTCGACGGAGTGGGCTACTTCCAGGACACTAGGCTGCACATCTACGCGGTCGATGTGAAGAGCGGAAATGTCACTCAGCTCACGAAGGGGGAGTTCGACGTATCGGCTGCCGACTGGTCCCCCGATGGGAAGATGATAGCCTTCGTGGCTAACACCACGGAAGACGCAGACTATACGCTGATCAAAGACGTATGGGTCGTTTCATCGGATGGTGGCGGTCTCATGAAGGTCGTAGAGGGCAGAGGATGGATAAACTCCGTGGCCTGGTCTCCGGATGGGGAACAACTAGCATACGCTTCCATGGGCCCATTCGATCAGGAAGCGAAGTACAGGTACGGGAACATCTGGATAGCCCCCTCCGGGGGAGGCGCTCCCATAAATCTGACGGAAAACTTCGACAGGGACGCCGGCGGGTGGTTCCAACGCCTCGCGTGGAGCCATGACTCTAAGGCGATCTACTTCGTCGCCCCAGAGGGCGGCTCTCGCCACATCCACAAGATCGACATCGAAACTAAAAGGGTCGAGAGAGTCACAAACGGCGAGATGATGATCAGCACATTCGCCCTCAGCGAGGATGGCTCGGTGTTCGCCTTCGATGCGTCAGAAGCTATTCGACCGTCCGAGATCTGGGTACAAGATGCCCAAGGCATGAGGCGGATGACAGGGCTGAACGACGAACTCTTCAAGGATCTCGAACTGGTGGACCCCCAGGTTTTCAGGTTCAAGGCAAGCGACGGAGCAGAGGTGGAGGGCTGGATCATGAAGCCATCGGATTACGAGGATGGGGAGCGATACCCCGCAGTATTGGAGATACATGGCGGCCCATGGGGCAACTTCGGCTACACCTTCGACCTCAGGTGCCAGATCCTGGCCAACAACGGATACGCAGTCGTCTTCATAAATCACAGGGCCAGCACGGGATACGGGGAGGAATTCGCCGACATAACCGGCCGCTGGGGCGCCAGGGAGTACAAGGACCTCATGGAGGCCATGGACTACGTCGTCGAGACTTATCCTTTCGTCGACAGCGAAAGACTTGGGGTGACCGGCTGCTCAGGCGGCGGCTACTTGACGAACTGGATAGTTACCCAGACAGACCGGTTCAAGGCGGGCGTCACGGTGGCATCGATAAGCAACTGGTATAGCTTCTACGGCTGTAGCGACCTGGGACCCGTCCACATCCTACCCTTCTGGGAGATAGGGCTGGGGAAGGACCCATGGGAGGACGAGGACCTCTGGTTCGAGAAGTCGCCCATCAGGTACGTCAAGAACGTGGTGACCCCCCTTCAGATAATCCACGGCGAGAACGACCTCCGATGCCCCATGGAGCAGGCCGAGCAGTTCTTCATAGCGCTTAAGAAGCTGAGGAAGACCGTGGAGTTCATCAGATTCCCGGGCGAGTCCCACGGCAGAATCACCGGGTTCAAGAAGCCCAGTCACACCACGGAGGCCTTCAAGCACATGCTCAGATGGTTCGATAAATACCTTAAATGAATTTTTCTTTTTTGAAGTTCGAATCAAATTAGGGGGAAGTAGCAAGCAACATAGTGGTTTTTGTCAACTTCGACTAGTTCAGGTTCCTCTTTAATGCATCTTTCGTTGGCGTATGGGCAACGAGTGTTGAACCTGCATCCTGGGGGAGGGTTGATAGGACTAGGAACTTCGCCCTTGATCACCACCTCGGTCCTCCTGGCTGTGGGATCCGGGACCGGAACAGCCGCCAACAATGCTTCTGTATAGGGGTGAGCCGGATTTTTAATCACTTCCTCTGTGAGCCCTTTCTCCACGATCTTACCCAGGTACATAACGGCGATCCGATCACACGTGTACCTAGCCAGCGCGAAGTCGTGGGTGATGTACAGGAAGGCACATCGGGTTTTCTCTATGAGGCTGAGGATCAGCTTCAACACCTCACCCCTTATCGAGGCGTCGAGCATGGACGTAGGCTCGTCAGCCACAATGAAATCCAGCTCCAGTACGAAGGCCCTCGCCACGGCGACCCTCTGCCTCTTCCCCCCGCTGAGTTCGTGGGGGAACCTGTAAAGATACTCGTCTGGGGGGACCATCCTCATCTCCTTGAGGGCCCTCCTCACCATCTCAAGGGTCTCCTCGGTGTTCTCCGTGATCTTCTGGAGCCTTATCGGTTCTGCAATGATATCGTATATGCTCATCCTCGGGTTGAGGGACTCGTAGGGGTCCTGGAATATGATCTGCATGCTGCGCCGGAGCCGCCTCATCTCCCTCTCGAGCGGGAGGTTTGTTATGTCATCGCCTTTGTAGACTATCCTTCCCCCCGTGGGCTCGATTAACCTGAGTATGCACCTTCCCGTCGCGCGCGCACGGGAACCACCCGAGCCAGTTGGAAAAAACGAGGAGGAATATGAGTGGGATTAAGAACGACGGCGCGCGTACGTATCAGCGACATCATGAACCTCGCGCCCAATCACGGACCCTCTTATGTTCAGATATTTTAGAATTGTGCGATATATGGACGCGAGAATAAGATCACTAAGAGAGTAATTTTCCTAGTATTCCAGAAATAATGCTATTTTTTTTAATGGACCGTTTGCGACTACCGTGTAACTTCCATCAATTACATTCACGTGATATAGTTCAATGTTTGTTATTTCCCCAAATGTTGACGACCAATAATTGGAATATTGTTTAAGCTCCAATGAGGCGACATTCGTAGTTATCGAGCCATTGCTGCTTGTTAGATAACGTCCCGCGGGGTCTATTATACAGAGATTTGGCCCCTTGACTGGCTGGAATACTGAAAGATGTGAAGTGTTATCCGAGAATGTAATTTGTGCGAGATATAATTTGTAATCTTTTCCATATATATTTCTTAGATAACATTTAATCATCGCGTACGCTAGGACAGCTTTGTCGTCGCAATCTCCCTGTTCGTATTCCAGTGTAAAATGTGGCGTTTGAACGTAATTTCTTATAGTTCTGGTAAAAATGTTCTTGATGAATTTGTTATCGTTAATAACTCTCTCGGAGAATGATATGACAGGAAATCGAATGTCTGTTGCATAGTCTATGTTGTTGACGATATAATTGTAAATTTTTTCATATGCGAGCCACAAATTGGAGGACCCTCCTGTAACGGACAACACAATCGAGGAAGTCTTCTCTACCTCCTCATTGTTAAGGACGCGAGGAATCGCATTCGAGACACGACAGTAGCTATTTAAGAGTCCCTCTAAATCCTTCACGTCATCTGATAAATCTTTGAGGCACCAAAATATTTCCACATAATTATTTGAGATATTAATATAATGTTTTTGTAAAGAATCATATTGCGTAGAAAGGATCTTATAATTTATTCCTAAATCGCTGAGTGAACTCTTCAGTTCAGTTATTTTATGGTTGTAAAGCACATAAGCTCCACCATAACCGAAACTCCCTCCAATAATTACACCTACAAGAAGAATTGCGATGATTTTCGAGTCCATAGAAAATCACGTATCACTCCGAATATTGATATATAAAATGATATCACCGGCCGATATTACGATTCGAGAGCTTATCCTTTTTCTGGATTAAGAGGCTCCGCTTTAAAAAAAAGGAAGATTATTTTTTGGTTATTGTGTAAAGTGATAGTGCGATGGCTATAAGCGATATGACGATGGAAGCTATCGTATAGGTCATTGGTGCGGGCTTACCGGGTGGACCTTCTGGGCCTGTTGGTCCCGCTGGTCCTTCTGATCCTGGCGGTCCTTCTGGTCCTGGAGGTCCTACTGGTCCTGGTTCGGGCTCTGGCTCCGGTTCGGGCTCTGGCTCCGGTTCGGGCTCTACCTCGGTTATGTCCCATATTTTCCCTAAATCGGCTTCGACCAAGCTAATGTCTTCTTCATCTATAACCAGGTCGCCGTTGACGTCGAGGTGCATCTTATATTCTTCGTCGCCCTTTGAGGCTCCGAGGACGCTATTTAGCAGGTCCACGTCTTGCGCATCGACTTTGTAGTCGAAGTTGACGTCGGTTATTAGAGCCTGTTTGAAGTATTTGCGGTTCGCCACGACGGTGAAGCTCACTCCCGGCTTGAACCCTTCTGGCAAGTAAATGTATGGGCCCGTACCGATGTAGCACGTCAAACTCTCATTGAAGGGATTTGGGGTGTTGAACGAGTAGAACGTTGATGGATCTGGAACGCCGTATCTTCCGGACTGTTGTACGTCGGCTGCACCGGCTGGTTCACCATAAAGAGTCACGTTATCGTTGTATATGTGCTTCGGGAAAGCCATCACATAGTACTGGTTGTCCAGAAGGAACAGGCTGGTCTTGTTATAGTAGATCTCCACAGTTGTCGGGCTCGTGGCCTTTGCGTCGACTAACGAGTCGATGACCATGCTTCCACGTGGAACATCCTTATCCCTCATGTACAATACCGTGAAAGCGTAATCGTCGGCTGTGTACGGGAGTCCATCGTGCCAATATATGCCGTCCAGAAGCTCAAGGGTGAGCTTCGTACCCTCCACAACCCCTTGGGCCGGGTCGGTCCACGCCTCCAGCTCCCATTCCTTGGCAACCCATGGCTGATAGGGACCGGTGAATGGATGGTCATCGATGGGAACATTGTGACAGACCAAGTTGACGTAAGTGTCGGCAATTGCGTGGGCATCGTATCCAGTTACAAGGCTGGAGGGTTCATCTACGACGCGGATCCTTAAGATTTTCGAGAAGTCCATGTCCTTCGAGTATACACGATTCATCTCAATATAGCCGAAGAAGGGACTCTCGATCATACCCCACCAATCAGAGCTGTAGGCCGTATAGTATGTTGGATAACCACCAGGCATGTACGCGACGTCTTCTACCACGATTTCCTGAGCTCTATGTACGGCTTGGACAACTTTTTCTTCGTCGAGGCTGGTATGGAAAATGTCCATCGCTGCATCGTATTCTGGGTTGCTATACCTTCCGATGTTCAGCCAATCTGGTGTGCACTCTGAATGGAACCAGATGTAGAGGATTTCTGGGTACCCAGTCCAGCTCCAGCCAATAGTTATGATGTCAAAGTTGCCGCTAACAGAGGTCTCGACCCATTCGCCGGTGCCGAATGGGGCTGGAACTAGGGTAACAGGGACTCCTATAGCTTCCATCTCATCGGCGATCCGCTCTGTTATCGTCACTCCTTCTGGCCATTCAGTAGGGTATGCTATCTCTATATCTCTAATGTCCTGTCCTGTCGCTGGATCTATTCTGATTCCTGTTTGTGGGTTCAGAGTGTATCCTGCCTGGTCAAGAATGTACGCGGCGAGCTCGGGATCGTACTCCGCGAAGTCTTCGATGTCCGGGTTATGCCACTTACCGTACGCCGGGCCGATAAAGGAAACGGCGTACTCCCTTAGAGGTCCATATAGATCAGCAAATAACTCCTCCTTCGGATAGAGGTGGACTACCGCCTTTCTAAATTCTATATCGTTTACGATGTCCCGTTGAAAGTTGAAATAATAGCCATTTTGAAGCCCCATCCCTATGGTCTTTTCGATGGTGAATCCCAGTGCTTCCGCATCTTCTATCTGGTCTGGACGCTGTAAACCAAGTACATCTATTTCTCCCGTCTCCAGAGCGGTGAAAGCCGCATCTGAGTCAACTATTTTTATATACGCTCTCCCGCCGTGTAATGGACCTATAAACATCTCGTCATCGTCTACCTGACCATTAGATGTGTAAGCTGGTATAACAGCAGATAATAGAACTGCTGAGATCAAAAGCAGTAAAAATTTTTTATATCTCATATTTTCGTCTCCTTTTTAGTGCGAATAGAATTTGATGAAATTTTTATATAAAACTTTCCATCTTTACTTGTCGATAAAAAATGGTACAAACATCATATATGGGAAGATTATTATTAATATCAAATATTAAAAATAGCAATAAACTTAAATTTAAATTAAATGAGATACCATCAAAAACTAACATAAGAAGGATGAAGTAGATGGGCTTAGGAAGATACATGGCTAGGCGTTTTTTAATAGCTTTCACTACTCTTTTCGTTATAGTAAACGTTCAATTCTTCATTTTTCAGGTTGTAAATCCAGTAGATCCAGTGCGGCTCATGATAGGCCCCGGTTTCACTCCCGAAACTAGGCAAATGTTAATCGTTCTTTACGGCTTAGATAAACCACTTTTTGAAAGGTACTTCATTTATATAAAAAATCTCTATACGTTCACCTTTGGAATATCCTTCTTGTCAAGAAGACCAGTTATCGTAGACATACTGAGCTATCTTCCGAACACACTATACCTCTTAGGTCTAGCGATGATATTCCGGCTTTTATTCGGCATCATTTCAGGACTTACAGCCGCTTCAAAAAGGGGAAAAAGGTGGGATGTGACCATCGTATCGATAGGTCTAATCTCATGGGCGATGCCGGCATTCATTCTGCAACTATTATTTAGATTTGTTTTTTGTAGCCAACTCAAGTGGTTCCCCTTCGGTATGATGACGAGTTATCCACCGCCAACCGCCCCCCTCGAATACCTTAAAGACCTACTTTACCACACGGCCCTCCCCGTAACGACCATGGTCGCAATGGGATTCGGTAGCTGGGCATTCTACACTAGAAACCTTCTGGTCGGTGTATTGACCGAAGATTACGTTTTAACCGCCCGAGCAAAGGGAATAAAAGAAAGGATCATAGTATGGAAACACGGCTTCAGGGTGATCCTTCCTCCAATTGTAACGATGATCTTCTTAGGCCTCCCAGGATTGATAACTGGGGCGATAATCACAGAATACATATTCACTTGGCCAGGGTTAGGATGGTGGCTTGTGCATTCAACGATGAACGCAGACTATCCATCGGTCCAAGCGATGTTTTTCATATACTCGATCCTCATGCTGTTATCGAACTTTTTAGCAGATTTAACTTACGGCTATTTAGATCCACGGATACGAGTTGGCATGAGGAGATAGAATCATGGGTTCATCTATGAGAAGGATTAAGCTCAAAATAATGTTATCAAGAATCAAAGGTTTTTGGGAGGAATACAGAAGAAACAGGATAGGAATCGTGGGATTGGCAATAATATTGTTTTTTATAATAACAGCATTTCTAGCACCTGTAATATCACCATATAATCCCACGGATAAGGGCTTAGCCGTACCTCTTGCGTTGCCTCTTTGGATGAAGATGTTCCCAAAAAATCAAGACCTCCCCTCGACACAAATTAGTGAAATAGATTTTACGATAGCCGAGTCGAATGATTACATCGACGTAGAATTTACAAACTATGATCCGGAGATATGTGGATTTTTAGAGACAACAACAATAAGAGATTGGAAGGTAAAATACAATGGAGGCCCCACCGATCCGCTGGAGATCAAGTTAATTTGGAACTTTAACTATCCCTATCAATCTCCTCCAATAATAAGACAGAGTTTCAGATGGAGAGTAGTAGACATCAGAAATATAGGATACAACATTGAACTAAGCCTCGTTAGATGGGGAAACGAACCGGCTGAATATTCGTTATGGGACAGCAACTTTAAAAAAGGTACACCGGAGAAATCACTCAAATATAAAGAAGATTACATCTACGGAGACTGGCCACGACTAGTTAAGATAAGCACAGACTATGAGGAATCTCTCAGCAGGATAGCACCACAGGTTGGCTTGAAAGAGGGAATAACAAGCAAATCGGTTCTCAAAGAAATGTTCCCAGAAAAAGGGGAATACGGCTTGATCATGTACGTTCGTCTAAACCCAAAATCGACAAACGCGAGTTGTGAAATAGATATCATAGACCCAGAATACGTATTGCTTGGCTCCGCCCACGGCATTTTGGGGACCAACCATGAAGGCGCAGACATCTTATCTAGGCTTATTTACGGAGTAAAAGTCTCGCTCTCTATAGGACTAATAGTGGCAGTGATATCAGTAGTTATAGGCACGTTTATCGGCGTGGTATCCGGATATGTCGGAGGTTTCGTTGACGAGGTAAACATGAGGCTTGTCGATCTATTATTGTGCCTGCCCATATTCCCTCTATTATTGGCGCTAGTACTAATGTTTGGTAGAGACCTATACCTAATAATGTTTCTCTTAGCTTTACTGAGCTGGATGGGTTTATCAAGGACAGTAAGATCTCAAGTACTCTCATTGAGAGAAATGGCCTTCGTCGAATCTGCGATCGCCTCGGGAGCGACGAAGGGATATATCTTAGTCAAACACATCATACCCAACATAACGCCCCTAGTTTTCACTTCCATGATGCTTTCTATTCCCGGAGCGATTCTATCCGAGTCCTCGCTTAGTTTCCTCGGCTTCGGAGATCCGAAAGTCATGTCATGGGGAAGAATTATAAACAACGCCATGAACTTTGGCGCCTTCCCCCGAGGGGCATGGTGGTGGATATTTTCACCAGCAGTAGCAATAATGCTTCTCTCCGCGGGATTCGTTTTCGTATCACACGCACTAGACCAAATAATCAATCCAAGGCTCAGACAACGCAAGTGACATCACCTCCCTCCTACAGAAAGGCGGGTTCTTCGATTTGAAGGCTAAATAGGCTCTTTTTTACATCTGTTGTTTCGCGACTTAGGTATCATTCATTCCAGGGTATCTCAACCCCCGATGTTGGGCCCATCCTTAAACAAGCCCAATAATAAAACCTATGGCCCCAGCCGTGTAGATGGTTAAACGAGTGGGAAGTGACAGGCCACGTATTTATTTTCTCCAACAGCCCTCATTGTCGGTTCCTCCTCCCTGCATATACTTTCGGCGTATGGGCATCTCGTGTTAAATCTGCATCCGGGCGGGATGTTTATCGGACTCGGGACTTCGCCCTTGATCACAACCTCGGTCCTCCTTGCCAAGGGGTCAGGAACAGGAACAGCGGCCAACAATGCCTCTGTGTAAGGGTGTGAAGGGCTCTTGATGACCTCTTCCGTGTGGCCCGTTTCCACGATCTTTCCTAGATACATGACGCCTATTCTATCACATATGTATCGGGCCAACGCTATGTCGTGTGTGATATACAGAAATGCGCAATGAGTTTTCTCGATGAGGTTCAGAATGAGCTTTAGAACCTCGCCTCTTATCGAGGCATCTAGCATCGAGGTCGGCTCATCGGCAACGATGAACCCGGGATTCAACACGAAGGCTCTCGCTACGGCGATCCTTTGCCTTTGTCCACCGCTTAGTTCGTGTGGGAACCTGTACAGATACTCATCCGGAGGAACCATCCTCAAATCGGATAGAGTACTCTTAACTTTCTCCATCGTCTCGTCCAAATTTTTTGTGATGTTCTGGAGCTGAATTGGCTCTGATATGATGTCGAACACACTCATCCGGGGGTTCAAAGATTCGTACGGATCTTGGAATATTATCTGCATCTCACGCCGCAGCTTCCTCATCTCGCTTTCGAGGGGTAGAGCCGTTATGTCCCTGCCCTTGTAAAATACCTTACCTTCGGTGGGCTCAACTAACCTGAGTATGCTCCTCCCTGCCGTTGTCTTTCCGCAGCCACTTTCCCCGATGAGGCCGAAGACCTCCCCGCCTTTTATCTTGAAACTAATCCCATCCACGGCGCGAACCATAGGCGCCTCACCAGACAAAGATTTAAAAAATCCCTGTTTGATAGGAAAATATTTCTTTAAATCTCTAACTTCTAAAAATGTTTCCTCCGTTTAATTCACCATCCTATAATGGCAAGCTACATAGTGACCATTCCCAACATCGATCATTTTCGGCTCTTCGGATCTACATTTCTCCCTGGCGTAGGGACACCTGGTGTGAAATCTGCATCCAGGTGGCGGGTTAAGAAGGTCTGGAGGAAAGCCAGGTATTGTCGTTAACTCTCTCTTTTCCCCTAGAACGCTCGGGAAAGCCGCTATCAATTGCTCGGAATACGGATGCAAGGGCTCCCTGAAGATCGTGGCTGCATCCCCCAACTCCATAATCCTCCCAGCATACATGATTGCTACTTTGTTACAGGTTTCAGCTATCACGGACAGATCGTGGGAGACGAGAACCATGGCAAGATCTAGTTTCTGCTGCAATTCTTTCATGACCTTGAGCACCTGGGCCTGTGTGATAACGTCCAATGCCGTGGTTGGTTCATCCGCGATCACAAGGCTAGGATTACACACCAGAGACATTGCTATCACGGTTCTCTGCTTCAGGCCCCCGCTGAGTTCGTGTGGATAACGATCCAATCTCTCGGCTCCGACCCCCACAAGGTCCAGAAGCTTACCAGATCTATCCAACGCTTCACTTCTGTCGATATCAGGCTCATGTAGCAGTATAGGCTCCGCTATCTGCTCTCCGACCTTCATGCATGGATGTAAGGCGTTCATAGCTCCCTGAAAAATAACGGAGATCTTCTTCCATCTAATTCTATCCCGAAATTCATCATCGCTCAAACCCAGAATATCTTCACCTTCAAAATTGACGCTTCCTCCCAGGATCCTCCCGTTTGAGGGGAGAAGCCTCAATATTGTAAGCATTATGCTCGTCTTACCACACGCCGATTCGCCCGCCAGCCCCAGGGCCTCACCCTTTCCCAAGAGGAGATCTACATCGTCAACCGCTCTTACGTACCCTCTCAACGTTTCATAGTACATTTTTAAGTCTTTAATTTCAAGCAGAGACGTTCAGTGCTTCCTCCTTCAAATGGATAGTACCAGTTTCTAATATAATATTTCATTCTAGAACTCTCCGCTGGAAAAAAATCCTAATAAGGCACCTATAAGGCTAGCAATGATATTAAAGAGTCCCATTTTTGCTAGGGAGCTAACTATAACCGTAAGCGTAATATCAAACTTACCTGGCTCCGCAATCATAACCGGTCTCACAAGTATTAAAGTCACAACGGCGCTACCTAAAATTAAAGAAACCAATATACAAATAAAGACCGATTTATAATCATCTAAAAGTATACCAACCATGATACTAAAACAAAAAGAGATAATAACGCTATATACTATCTCTATTTTCCAGATCAAATATAAAAGATAACTACAAATAAAGATTAAGCTAGAAGCAATGATTATAACGATATCCAATAAGAAAATTTTATAACGTTCCCCTATTTTGAGCACAACATACCCCGAAGAGAATATAAGGTGCTTCTTGAAAATAAAGTATTTGGAAAATATGTCACCACAAATTCGCAAAATTGTTTGGATAATTTTCCTACTAAGTTCCTCCGTATCAGGCTTTGTGG
>Ga0209427_10005346_pt1 | contig 14738 bp, 17 predicted proteins | sample DeeMarSWOR136_30_FD_187465 | JGI IMG/M metagenome (GOLD analysis project Ga0209427, IMG submission 187465) | Marine sediment microbial communities from White Oak River estuary, North Carolina - WOR-1-36_30 (SPAdes) (version 2) | ecosystem: Environmental > Aquatic > Marine > Intertidal zone >...
GAGCAATCCAATAACGCCAAAAAGGCTGTAGAACTCGGCTCTGCCTTAGTGATTGATCAAAAAAGCCTCAACAGAGAGACACTTCTTTCGGCTGTAGAGAGAATCGTGGGAGAGAAGCATTTCTGTGAGAGGGCGGCGAAAATTCAAGAAGAAGTCTGCGATTTTAATGGATTGGAAGCGGCAGTTGACATAGCTCGAGAGGTTGCAGATGGAGGCAAAACCAATGTATTTGCCTAAACGAATCTTGGAACAAAAACTACTTAGGTTTCTGAAAGAGGATATTGGACAAGGAGATATAACTACCTATCTTATAATTCCAGCTAACACAAAGGCTGAAGCGGAAATCATAACAAAGGAAGCCGGCATCGTAGCTGGGATCGAAGAAGCTTTGGCTTTGTGCAAGAGCTGCGGCATCGAAACTGAAGCATTGACGTACGACGGTGTTGAAGTTAGACCTGGAACAGCGATAATGCGGTTGGTTGGAGATGCAAGGGGTATTCTCTCCTTGGAGCGCACTCTTCTAAACCTATTGTCTAGAATGAGCGGCATAGCAACCATGACAAAACGCCTTGTCCGCAAGATAAGGGCGTCCGGCTGCAAGACAAGAGTTGCCAGCACTAGAAAAGTTGGCCCGGGACTTGCTTATTTCGACAAGAAAGCCGTATTTCTAGGCGACGGTGACACGCACAGACTGCATCTTGACGACCTAGTTCTGATAAAGGATAACCATATAAAGATCGTCGGTTCCGTCGAAAGAGCAATCAAAGAAAGCCGTAATACTGTTTCCTTCTCCAAGAAAGTCGAAGTGGAAGTAGCATCTGCAGAAGAAGCCTTGCAAGCAGCCAAAGCTGGTGCTGACATCATTATGCTTGACAACTTCCCCCCACACAAGATAAAGAAAACAATTTCCCTTCTAGAGAAGGAAAAAGTCAGAACTGGTGTAATGCTTGAGGCAAGTGGCGGAATAACTGAGAAGAGCATTCTGGAATACGTATCCACCGGCGTAGACATTGTAAGTATCGGTGCCATCACCCACAGTGTAAAGGCTTTGAATATGAATCTTGAAGTTGTCAAGGTCGAAAAGGGCGAATAACGAGCAGAAAAACAAGCAAGAAAGAAAACCAAAAACACAACCTCAATCCCAGGGCGGCAACGTCTCGCCAGGCGACTGTTATTCACAGGCTAGTCCGCCGGCAGTTGCGCTTCCGAAACGCTTTTGAGCTCAACTCGAAAGCTGGGGCGTGACGAGGTCTGTTTCTATATGCTTATCATGGCCCACTCGATAATGGCTGAACCTAACAATATCAAGGTGCAGGCAGTAATCAGTATGCAAGTTCTTACTATTTCTCTTTTGACCTGATGCCTAATGATCTGCAAAAGCAGGACGACGCTTTGTCCCATCGAAATCGAATACGCGGCCCACTCTAGCCAGAAAACTGGTGTGAAGAGTAAGAAGAGAAAAACAAGAATTGGGTGAATTCCTTTAGCGATACTGACTACAGCAAACAGTGTTCCAGTGTTGAAAAGGACAAAAAGCCCCCAGATTGGGCCGATTATTGGAACAAACATGATAATGGTGATGATTAAGTTGTTTCCGAAAATCAGACGAACATCGTTGGATTGCATGGCCTCCCTTTCTAGTTCTTCTGCTAACTGCCGCGCTTCCGCAGGATCGATTTTGAAGAATAGAGCTCCTCCAGCCGTGACGATCAACGCTAATACTAGTAGCACTGCCGTGATCAGAATTCTTGTCTGCTTGTCAAATCTTACAGTTTTCAAGTATTGCATTGCGGTCACATGTATTTGCTTAGCCGTGGAGCTATTCGCAGAACTCGAAATCCTCTTGCCCGGGGATTCAACATCTCAACGACCCTGGTTCTTTCCACCAGCCTTTCCTTGTCTAGGGCATATCCCACAATGTCGTGCTCGGCGGGGACGAGTGAATGCAGCGAAACCCTGCCATTCGTGAACCTTACATTACACTTAGACGGCAATCCCAAAACGTGTTCTTTTTTCTCTTCTGCGGCAGACCTGCAGGCGTAGAGAACAGCATGAGCTCCTGTGGTGAGCTCTGCGATTCGGACTGGTATGCTCTCTTTTCCGATTGCTAAGACCTCTATGCCATACACTCTCTTTATGCCTGTCGCCAGCTTCCTCAGCCTTGGCAGAATCTTCAGTACGCGTTTCCGGGCTTTTCCTCTGAGTTGGATGGGTGAAATCTCTTCTACAAGGATTCCCCCAAACGAGATGTCCAGATGAACAACATCAGCCTTTGCTTTTTCAAGTAATTTCTGGCAGAGCTCGAGTTCGCGGGCTATGAGGGCGTGCCCATCTTCCACTGGAGCAAAAGCAGGCTCAGCCAGAAACTGACTTGCTTCTCTATAGGGTGGTTCTACAAGAACAGTTGCAGTGGCAATAATCTGCAGCGGCTCAAATTTCGCATTGAGCAGGGCTGCGCCTGAGTCGGCGGCGACAACTTTCAAACCGCTTCACCTTACTCTACATGACGCCGTACACATTTAACCCTTGACACAAGAATCACTGCAGCAAATCATGCGCGCCGGGATAGAGTCTGCTCTTCTCCTTAAGGCTCATCCCGAGAACGTAGATTTCAGCGCTCTTTGTACGACTGGCCTTCGGCTTCACAATCTTGACTCTGACAAAATGCCGTTTTACTCGATCGATGAAATCTTCAAACAAGTCTCCCTGAAACACCTTTACGAAGAGATTCCCATTAGCTTTAAGGAATTTCCGGGCAAAAGTCAAGGATCTCATGGCCAAGTCCATTTGTCGTGCGTGGTCAACTTCCCACACTCCTGAAACATTCGGTGAAACGTCCGAGATCACAACATCAGCTGCAGAGGGTAAAATGGTCTCGATTAACCTGTGTGTCTCTGCATCTGCAATATCGCCCACAATGGCGAGAACGTTGGGTGCCTCTATGGGCTGCACATTCTTCAGGTCTACGCCGAGGACGAATCCCTCGTTCCCCACGATTTCCCGGGATGCCTGAAGCCACCCTCCGGGTGCAGCACCTAAATCTACAACAACGTCGCCTCTTTTCAGAAAGTGATATTTCTGTACTGCTTGTAGGAGTTTAAACGTTGCTCTAGAACGGTACTTCCCTTCTTTTGCCTTCCTATAATAATAGTCACGCTTTCGTTCTCTCACCCAAGCCTTGGGCAAAACTAGCTGTCACCCTGCAAGCCTCTGTCTTTTCGAGTCAGGTTGATGAGCCATTCAGTCAGCTTTTCGCAATCATTTGGTGAGATTGATCCGTAGGCACCGCATCGAATACTTTCGCCACAAGTCAAGCATGGGCAGTCTATTATGGAGTTTATCGAAGCGGGTTTCCTTTTCGGGTACAGTCTGTAAGTCCAACGACCTTCAGAAAGCTCACGTTTACGCCATATCAGCCCTTTGTTCTCCAGCTTGATAGCTATTCTGGAGCCTTCTCTGCTGCTTGCATTAAGCTGGTGCCAAAGATCCGATTGAAGAACGCCTTCATCTCCGGTGTTGGCGATGAACTGTAGAGCCTTGTGCTCCATGTCGCTACGTTTGGGCATCTCTAGTTTTCCTCGGCCTTCATAATTAATATCATTCTCTAAGAATAAAAATATGTACGTGCTCCCCAGTAACGACTCTAGAATACTGCGAGGTGCCGGATTCGGCCTCTAGGTAGCCAGCGTGGATCCGCCCGCGAAACGGTTGGATGAAAAGACGTGTGCAAACTCTGTTTAGGAATAGAGTCTACCGCAGATGACTTTAGCGTAGGAATAATGAGCTTTGAAGGAGAAGTCTTGGCAAACGTAATCGATGCTTTCGCATCGGAAAGCGGTGGCATTCATCCTCGAGAGGCTTCCAGGCATCATGTAGAGGTTGCCCAGGAGGTTATCTCCAAGGCTTTTCAGGAATCAGGCATTTCCCCCAAGCAGATCACTATTGTAGCCTTTTCGCAAGGCCCTGGGTTAGGTCCATGTCTTCGCACTGGAGCAACTGCCGCTCGTGCTTTGGCGTCCTATCTTGCTGTTCCTCTAGTAGGTGTGAACCACTGTGTGGCCCACATCGAAATCGGCAAGCTTGAGACGGGCGCGACAGATCCTGCTACTCTGTACGTTTCTGGAGGAAACACAATAATCTCAGCTTTTGACGCGGGGCACTATCGTGTTTTCGGGGAAACGCTAGACATAGCTGTGGGCAACTGCATAGATGTGTTTGCCAGGGAAGCTGGGCTTCGGCAAAGTGAGGGGATGCCGTTTGGGGCTATTGTAGAAAAGCTCGCCCGCGGGGGACGAAGGCTTGTCGACTTGCCATATAGCGTTAAGGGAATGGATTTGTCTTTCAGCGGCCTTCTCACTGCCGCAATAGGACTTCATAGAGGTGGAAAACATAGGCTTGAGGATTTGTGTTATAGTCTACAAGAGACTGCTTTCTCAATGCTCAGTGAAGTAACCGAGCGGGCCTTGGCCCACACCGAGAAGCGTGAGATTCTTTTGACAGGGGGAGTTGGGGCAAACGAGAGGCTCCAAACTATGTTGAAGGCGATTGCCGAAGAACATGACGGTATATTCTGTGTCGTCCCAAAACAATACGCTCTAGACAACGGTGCTATGATTGCCTGGACTGGGATTCTATCATACAAGTATGGAGTAACTACGCCCATAGAAAATAGCTTCGTGCGGCTTAAATGGAGACTAGAAGAAGTGAACGCACCTTGGGTTGAGTGAATGCTGATCAGAAAAGGAGCGGAAGCAAGCCTCTTTCTCGAGGATTGGGAAGGGCGAAAGGTGATTATGAAGCGCAGGCTTCCCAAAAAATACAGGCTCGAAAAGATAGATAAGAAAATACGAACGCACAGAACGCTTCACGAATCCCAACTTCTTCACGACGCAAAGGAGGCAGGAATCCCCACCCCTACAATCTTCATGGTAGACCTTGTACATTCCAACATAATCCTGGAATTCGTCCAGGGCAAGCAAGTTAAACAAATCCTACGAGACCTCTCCGAAGAAGAGAGGCGACGCTTGTGCGAGCACATAGGAACGCTCATCGCACGTCTTCACAACAAAGACATTATACACGGCGACCTTACAACTTCCAACATGATACTTAATCCTAACGGCAAGGTAGTGTTTCTTGATTTCGGACTCGCTGAGAAGACCGTTGAGCTGGAACTAAAAGGAGTTGACCTACACCTTATGAAGCGCGCTCTTGAAAGCACCCATTTTGACTATTCCAACGAATGCTTCAAAGCCGTCTTGGATGGCTACAGCGAAGTGGCAGGCAGAGAGACTACTCAGAAGGTTTTGAAGAAGATACGTGAGATAGAAAGGCGAGGTCGATACATCTCAGACAGAAGGAGACCAACCGATGACTGAAGGCGTTCTCGAGAAACAGCTTTTTTCCAATTGTTGGGCGTGCCGTCGAGAAGCCGAAGGACGCGATTCAATAGCGCAGATTTCCAAGAGGGCTTCAAGGAGAATGTGAAAAGAATTAGGGTTGCGTGTTCAGACCTTTGAAACGTAGAATTGTGTTCCTGGTTACAAGCAATATCCACAAGTTTGAGGAAATTCGCAGAGTGCTAAGTGAATTCAGCATCGCCACCGCGATGTTGAAGACGGTAGGCGCAGTCGAGATTCAGGATGATAGCATAGAAAATATCGCCAAAGCAAGTGCTCGTGATGCGGCAAAGAAATGCAGATTGCCCATTATAGTTGAAGACGCTGGGCTATTTATACAGAGTCTGGAAAGCTTTCCAGGCCCTTACTCATCCTACGTCTACAGAACAATAGGCAATGATGGCATTCTCAAACTAATGGAGGAAGTACTGAACAGAAACGCTTACTTCAAGTCAGCCGTGGCGTTTTTTCGCTCATCAATGGAGGAACCCTTATGCTTCACCGGAGAAGTCAAGGGAAAAATCGTCGAGGAGAGGCGTGGCAGACAGGGGTTCGGCTTTGACCCAATTTTTGCCCCATTTGATTCCACGAAGACCTTTGCCGAAATGACGCTAAAGGAAAAAAACAGATATTCTCATAGAGCTCTCAGCGTTGGCAAATTCGCGCAATGGTTTGCGGCAAGTTTTTAGGTTTCAGAAGTTTTAAATACAAGAATTGTCTCGTTAAGAGAGCCTTCGGAGGGCAAAACCGTTGCCGAAGAAAGAAAAAGGAAAGTCTCACTCAGTTCGACCAGTGAGCAAGCGGCCACCTTCATGGTGTAGATACGAGCCCGAAGAAGTGGAAGCACTTGTCATAAAAATGGCGAGAGAAGGACAATCTGCCAGCAGGATAGGAACGATGTTGAGGGATCAACACGGCATTCCATTGACGAAGCCCATAACTGGAAAAAGTATCACCAGCATCCTGAAGGAGGCTAATATGGCTCCGTCTCTACCGGAAGACCTCGGCATGCTGTTGAGGAAAGCATCACGCCTCTCTACCCATCTTGAGAAAAACAAAATGGATCTGGCCAACAAAAGGTCGCTGCAAGTCATGGAGGCCAGGATTCATAAACTATCTAGATACTACAAACGCAAGGGCGTTTTGCCCACTGATTGGAGATACGAGCCGAGGGCAGCTTCTCTCATCTGAGTCTTGGGGTGAAGATGGCCATAGGAGAAGACGGCAGTAAAGCCTTTATGAGTGATACACTTGAAGCTGCAAAGATTCTTTCCAGACACGCCGATGAAGACGCACTCATCCATGTTATCTCCCATTTGGACGCCGATGGTCTAGCGGCCGCCGGCATCATTGCAAAAGCTCTTTTCAGGCTTGGTGCCCGTTTTCGTGTGAGAATTCAGCAATGGATAGATGAGAGAATCGTTTCAGAAATTACTTCCGATAAGCCTGACCTTGCAGTTCTGACGGATTTAGGCAGCGGCTATCTGAATGTTTTGAATGAGCGCCTTTCCGATTTTCAGATTGTTATTTTGGATCATCATCAGCCTGTGGGGGAGGCCGGCGAAAACATTCTTCAGGTCAACCCGCATCTTCGTGGAATTGACGGGTCCAAGGATATTAGCGGAGCTGGCGTTGCTTATTTCACGTCCAAAGCATTGGACGAAACAAACAAGGATTCTGCGGAAATCGCCGTGGTAGGCGCTTTGGGCGATTTACAGGACAAATACGAACAAAGAGCCTTGGGTGGTTTGAATAGAAAAATAGTGGAGGATGGTGTGGCAAATGAACGTCTGAAGGTTGAGAAGGATTTGATGTTTTTTGGAAGAGAAACCAGGCCCATCCACAAAGCCCTGGCTTACACTACAAATCCCTTTATCCCAGGTATCACAGGCGAAGAGGACAAAAGCTTCGCATTTCTCGCAGGTCTTGACATAAAACCTAAGGATGGAGAGAAGTGGAGGGCGTTAAGAGATCTTGCTGATCATGAGAAGCGACGGCTGTGCTCAGCGCTGTCTGACCACCTACTTTCAAAGGGTTATCCTAGCGACGTGTTGAACCTGGTGGGCTCAGTTTACACGCTTGTTCGAGAAGAACCCTGGACACCCCTGCGCGATGCTAGAGAGTTTTCCGTTTTGTTGAACGGCACTGGCCGCATGGAAAAGGCTGGCATAGGAGTGGCGATATGCATGGGTGATCGAGGCGCAGCGCTGGAACAGGCTGAGGATGTTCTAGCGGAGTATAGGCGGACCATCACCAAGTACTTGAGCTGGCTGATGGAGGAACCTGGACGTGTCGAAGAGCTGGAGAGCATATATGTGGTTCGCGGCGAAGGCTTCATAAACGAGAAAGTAATCGGCACTCTTTCATCTATTCTTTCGACCAGTCTACCAAAGCCCCAGAAGCCTATTATTGCCTATGCAACTGTTCCCGATGAAGATGTAGTCAAAGTGTCAGCCAGAACCCTAGACACGCTAACAAGCAAAGGACTGGACTTGGGAGAGTTGATGCGAATCGCCTCGGAGAAATTTGATGGCAAGGGTGGAGGACACGACATCGCCGCGGGAGCCCAAGTTCCGACAAAAGATGTAGACGCCTTCATCAACCTTGTTGACAAGCTGGTGAAAAAGCGTGTTGATCAGATTGAGGCTGAAAGCTAAGCTTTCTTTTCCCTATGAAACCAGACGAGAGGCCCAAGCAGTCGCAGAAGCCGTTTCTCCAGATAACACTGAGACCCCCATAGGATTAACCGTTGAGACGGTGAGAGACAATTGCCAATTGCTCGCCTTTGTGCAGTGTGATAAAGGACTAGGCACTTTTTTAGCAACTCTGGACGATTTGCTGGCGTGCATCTCCATAGCAGAGAAGGCTTTTGAAGCCGTGCAGGCTCGGCTATAGGCCAGCAGATTTTCTAGGCAGATGCGTTAGTGTTGTCCACTATTTCCAAAACTTGATTGTCGTAGTGGCTCACGGTAACGTCAACCTCAAATGAAAATTCCACTTCATCCAGCAGAAAACGTTCGCTCCTGTAGATTCTTTTTCCAGGCTCGATCAATTCACGCCAGCCAAAAGTCTGATTGGAACCCAGCTTTACTATCAATATGTCATTTCCTTCATTGTCCGAATCAATGCCTAGAAGGACGCCATTGCTGAGGAGACCGAATTCACCTCTAGTTATATTCAAAGTGTTCCGTTGATGAGCTGAGAGTTGCCTTACTTTCTCGAACTCGCCGCTGAGCTCGCCTCCAAAAGTCAACAACGCGGCGAGAGCAATCAACAACAAGAATGCTAACAGACTCCGAGAGCGCATTTTCGGGCCAAACATGATCTATCCTCTGGCGTGATAGCATTTAAAACCAATTGCCATTTCATCATTACCTCAAAGAACATTGGCTTAGGTCTTCTAAAGTGATTATTGCTAACTGTCCAACTTCTTGTTCCAGAAAAAAGTGGGGTGCAACCGCACATAGCACTACAAACTTTATGTAACGTTTGTGCCGTATAAAGCCTAGTCAAGTCCGACGGAGGATCGGTGTTTAGTCTTTGTTGGACATTAAGTTCGTTCGTGAATCTCCTGAAACTGTCAAGGAAAACCTCAGCAGGCGAGGTAACCCCGAATTACTCCAAATGCTGGAAAACCTAATAGGCCACGATCGAGAGTGGCGTCGACTTCTCACCAAGACTAACGAGCTTCGACACGAAAGACGAAAGATTACGAACGAAATCGCCCTGCTGAAAAAGGCTGGAGAAGGAGTGGACAAACACATTGAGAAAGGACGCGAAGTGGATGCACAAATCGTGGCTTTGGATAGGCAGGTTGAGGAACACAAGCAATATGCCCACAAAATCTTAATGGGCCTGCCTAACCTTCTGCATGAAACTGTTCCATATGGAAACGATGAAAAAGACAACGTGCAAGTGAGACTGTGGGGAAAACCGCCGGAATTCGATTTCAGGCCAAAGAACCACCTGGAGATAGCCCAAGGCCTTGACCTGATTGAAGTGGAAAGAGGCGGCAAGATCGCGGGGCACGGTTATTTCTACCTCAAGGAGGATTTGGCGCTTCTGGATCTGGCTCTTCAGAGGTTTGGGGTCGATTTTATGCTTCAAAAAGGGTATAGGCTTATTGAACCACCTTTCATGATGAGGCGAAGACCCTATGAAGGCGTAACTGATCTGGCAGATTTCGAGAACGTTATGTACAAGATCGAAAACGAGGATCTGTATCTGATTGCAACAGCTGAGCATCCTATAGCAGCCATGTTCATGAACGAAGTCCTGCTCAAAGACGAAATGCCCATGAAACTTGTCGGAATAAGTCCATGTTTCAGAAAGGAAGTAGGCACTCATGGCAAATACACAAAAGGATTGTTCAGGATGCATCAATTCAACAAGGTAGAACAATTCATTTTCTGCCTTCCCGCAAACTCGTGGGCATTTCACGAAGAAATGCAGCGAAACGCAGAGGAACTATATCAAGCTTTAGGCCTGCACTTTCAGGTAGTCAATGTTTGCACTGGCGACATTGGAACCGTTCCGGCGAAAAAATACGATATTGACGCCTGGATGGCCGACGGTATCTACAGAGAAGTCGGGTCAAACTCGAATTGCACAGACTACCAGGCCCGACGACTAGGAATACGCTATCGTGACAAGGAGGGTCAGCCCCCAAGAGGCTTTGTTCACACCTTGAACAGCACTGCAATCGCAACGAGCAGAGCAATGGTTGCAATTCTTGAGCAATACCAACAAAAGGACGGATCATTTCTTGTTCCCAGAGTGCTAACTAAATATGCGCATGGCTTAGAAAAGCTGGAACTCCACTAAATCTTTTAATATTGCGGTTGGGATTCTTCCAGAAGCAGCGGGGGCAAAAAGTGTCCAAAAGGAAAAGACGTGTTCGTGACAAATGGCGCAACAAGGATTGGTACGCAGCGATCACCCCAAGCTATTTCGGCGGTGTCGAACTAGGAGCCGTACCTTCAGACGACCCTGAGAAACTGGTCGGTAGAATCATTGACGCCACGCTCTATGACATTACGAATGATTTCGCACATCAATACCTCAAGATGATATTCCAAGTCACTGAAGTTGAAGGCAAGACAGCCAAGATGGTGTTCAAAGGTCACGAATATAGTAGGGACTATCTCCGCAGTTTAGTCCGGCGAAGAACCACTCGTGTTGATACATTTCTAAACGTCACCACAAAGGATGGTTATAGGCTGAGAATCGCAGCGTGTGCTTTTACGTTGAGCCGTGTCAAAACATCTCACGAAATGTCGATAAGGAATATTATGAGGCAGATTGTGCAAGAGAAAGCCGCTCTTCTAACCTTTGATCAGTTCGCACAAGAGGTTGTGCTGGGCAAGATCGCGTCGGACATATATAATGAAGCTAGGAAAGTTGCGCCTCTTCGCCACGTAGGTATAAGAAAGTCCAAGCTGGTCTCCTCGCCAATTGAAACCGTTGTTGCGGCTGGATAGACAGCCTTTTCCACGGGAAGCGTAGTGAGATCCATCAATCGATTGAGTCAACGGAGAAAGGTTGCGCAAGAAGCTGCGGAATTGCTCTATACCGGTCAAGAGAAAGAGTACAAACAAGCCAAGCAGCGCGCTCTGAGAACGATGGGTGTTCATTTCCTCCCAAGTAATCTGGAGGTGGCTTCGGAGCTTGACCGAATTTCTGAGGAAAGGGAAGGGAAAGCAAGGGGTGAAAGACTCGTCCAGAAGAGAAGTGAAGCTCTTCAAATAATGCAAGTTCTAAGAAGTCATAACCCAATCTTAGTCGGCAGTGTATGGCGGGGAACTGCAAACTACAATAGCGACATTGACATCATTGCCTACGCAAGAAACCCTCAGCAAGTAGTCTTAACCCTTCAGAAACACTGCTTCTTGGTGAATAAGATGGAAACCGAGACGGTTACAAAGAAAGGCGAGAAACAGTATTCCTTTCACATCTACTTAGACTTACCATCAAAGCACAGCGCCGAAATCGTGGTTCGACCTCTGGAACGCATTGGTGAGCGAGCCAAATGCGAGATATATGGCGACACAGTTAGGGGCTTAACCACACAAAAGTTGAAGCAAATCCTGCGGCAAAACCCGCAGCGAAGATTCATTCCGACATAGTCTAACTAGCCTTGGGCTTGCCACTCTTTGTAAAAAGGGCGTACGTCACCTTGGCTCTTGGGCAGACGATAGACGCTGATCTGCAGACCTTTGGTCATCTATAAGATTAAGATTAGGAAAGAGTCGCGTAGGATTAGCCTGTAAGTGACTAGGAAACATTCGAGATTTGCCTTGAAGGCCTCGTGAAGGCCTCGTGACGGGTTTAGTTAGTCTTCTTCTCCCCACTAGGAATAGGTAGGGCTGCCAACATCACTGATCCACTGTCTGCTGCGGGCTTCAGCAGGTTCTCGCCACAGTAGGGGCAGAGTCTGAACTCTGCTAGAATCTCCCGTCCACAAGCTGGACACATTTTATGTTTCTTGATCTCCTTCTCTAGATTCTTCATCTTCTTGTTCAGCCTTCCAACATCGTCTTTTAACGCATCTATAGCTTTGCTAACGGGTTCAAGCCTTAAGACCTCACTACGTACATTGAAAACAACGTCTCGCAGTCCTGACAGCAATCTGCTGTTGCTAGTTAATGTTTCACTCATCATCTCCAGAATGCTAGTCTTAGTCTCTAACAGCTCTACATCAGAACGGTTCTCTTTTTTTCCATCTTCCAAAACTTTTCCTAAGAACGTTTCGATGGGATTCCGAAGCGCCACTGTTGTTGTCCCTCCCCAAAGCAGGAACACAGCGATAAGGGAGCAAACAAAATATAAAATTGGATTAATCGTTGCTGAGAAACCTTCAAACGGATAGATTGTCAGAAGCAACGGTTCGCTTCTATTATTAGTCAGCCAAAAGAAGCCATCTAGAGTATGGAGTCCGGCCAAGAAAGTGAGAGACCCCATGACCCAAACAGCAAGTCCTTTCCTTACCATGATAGATAACCTCTCTAGATTACAATTCTAGAAGAGAACTACACTCTCAACAATTAAGCCAGTATTCTGATAGGGAACACATGTCAGGAATCGATATAAAGCAGCCCAGATCCAGCTAGTCTTAAATATCTCAGCCTTCCTTTCTGAATCAGTGGTTAATGTGGGGTTCAAGGCAATACACTATTCAGAGGTCGGGGCTGATATAGTGGCAGACAAGGGTGCCCAGAGAACCGAAGTCCGATGGTTGATAACGAAAGACGACGGTGCAGAGCACTTTGCCATGCGTTGCTTTGAGATGGCTCCCGGTGGGCACTCTCCCCACCATGCTCATGATTGGGAACATGAAGTCTTCATACTGGATGGAGAGTGCTTGGTCGTTTGTGACGATGAGCGGAGAGAAGTTGGCCCTGGCTATGTAGTCTTCATTCCACCAAATCAAGTACATCATTTTGAGAATAAAAGCCCGAGTGTTGTGAGGTTTCTCTGCCTGGTTCCTCATCACTAGTTGTTCCCGAAACCCACCCGACTCGACTGGCTTGTGACCGGATTTAATCTTGGCTAACCTTCTCGCGCCAAAGGAAAGGTGATTTTCGATACAGATTCTAGCACCATAAATGTTAATGGTCGGTCAGATTGACCTTTTTGGCATAGGTGTGTCGCTTGGACAGCATTCTGCTTGACGCAAGCAAAGAGCTAATAGATGATGCGAAGGCGAAATGCGCGGACCTGGTTTTTAAAGAAATATGCTTGGAAATTTTAGCTCGCTCAAGACAAATCTTGAAAGACGAGAATTTCCAATCGCTTGTGGATTACGCTTCTAAACGTATGCAAGAGGCGGCTCTCGTTTCAGTCGACGTCATAAAGTGACTTTAGCTCCATGATATCTTGAGAATTCTTGTTCGAGGTTACACGGGAAGCCAGCCAATCTTTTGGGCATCGTGCTAGCATTTCTATGGTCACCCATTCAAAGCCGAAGCCCTTTCTTCGCGAGTGAAAGCTAAATGGGGGAGCTTGGCGATGGTTTTGTCATTATTCGCTGATTTCTATATGTTCATGTACCGGTCCGTCTATTGCGTATGTTGCTTCAAACATGCAGGGAAGGCTAGTATGCAAAATGAGCAGTGAACCAAACGTGATCTACCTCGGAAACAAACCGCCAATGAACTATGTTATGGCTGCAATAACAGGCTTCAACACAAGCGGCACAACGGATGTCACTCTAAGGCCCGGGGTCGCGCTATTAGCACAGCAGTTGACGTCGCAGAAATCGTGCGCAACAGATTCTTCAAGGATGCCAAGGTCCACTCTACGATCGGTCCTGAAGAGATTACCCCAAAAGAAGGCGCAACCCAAGAAACGTCTCAATCTTGGAAATCACCCTCAAGAAGGAGCAACCACACTGAGACGCTGAAGACCGCCTACCTCATTTTATTATTCTCAGGGGGTACAGAAGATGAACGTTAAGCCTAGCGCACACCACAAACTTTCTCCTCCAACCCACAGACAAGCGCTGCTTACATAGGAGGTGATCCGGCCGCAGGTTCCCCTACGGCCACCTTGTTACGACTTTTCCCCTCTCGCGAACCTTAGGCTCGACACAGCCACCAAGGACCGCGCCTCACCCAAAACCCACTCGAGTGGAACGACGGGCGGTGTGTGCAAAGAGCAGGGACGTATTCACCGCGCGTTAATGACACGCGATTACTAGGCATTCCAGTTTCACGAGGGCGGGTTGCAGCCCTCGATCCAAACTACGACCGGCTTTAGGGATTACCATCCTCTCTCGAGGTAGGGACCCACTGTACCGGCCATTGCAGCACGCGTGTGGCCCGGGGGATTCGGGGCATACTGACCTGCCGTGGCCCACTCCTTCCTCCGCCTTGTCGGCGGCAGTCCTCCCAGAGTGCCCCTTGGAAACTTTCCTTGGTAGCAACAGGGAGCGTGGGTCTCGATCGTTGCCTGACTTAACAGGACACCTCACGGCACGAACTGGCGACGGCCATGCACCTCCTCTCAGCTTGTCTGGCAAGATCGTCAATCTGGCCTTCAACCTGCTGTCGCCCCCGGTAAGGTTTCCGGTGTTGACTCCAATTAAACCGCACGCTTCACGCCTTGTGGTGCTCCCCCGCCAATTCCTTTAAGTTTCAGCCTTGCGGCCGTACTCCCCAGGCGGCGGGCTTAATGCCTTCGCTGCGGCACTAGAGTGGCACGTAGCCACCCTAACACCTAGCCCGCATCGTTTACAGCTGGGACTACCCGGGTATCTAATCCGGTTCGCTCCCCCAGCTTTCGTCCCTCACCGTCGAGCTCGTTCTAGCCGACAGCCTTCGCCACTGGTGGTCCTCCCGG